>Ga0247611_10003561_pt1 | contig 22849 bp, 21 predicted proteins | sample 177DNAGHGhighgp2_FD_192422 | JGI IMG/M metagenome (GOLD analysis project Ga0247611, IMG submission 192422) | Sheep rumen microbial communities from Palmerston North, Manawatu-Wanganui, New Zealand - 1770 DNA GHGhigh gp2 | ecosystem: Host-associated > Mammals > Digestive system > Stomach > Rumen... | reverse complement strand
TTGTAGCAAGGTCGTCCCGATTCGTCGTAAATAAACGTGTTTCGGAATCCAAACAATGGTTTCATCCCGTAGACCGACGTAGTGACGGTCAGCCTTTCCTTATATTCTGGCACACGCACGATCTCCACTTGTCTGGACGCAAGCAGTTGTGCCATGTTTTGTGTTTGGAAATAATCTTTGATGCCCGGTTCGGAGTCGATCCACATCTCAGAGCAGTCCTGCATCATCTGCAGAGCGGAATAGAGCTTCAGACGTCCTTCGGAATCACACGTGCTGGTAGTTACTTTGTATTTTAGGCTGAACATAGTTTTGGTTGATAAGAAAACAAATGTTTTTGTGTTTTATTTGAAAGTTTGTTATGAAAGCGGATTTTTGATTGTCTGAGCGGGCGAGACGCCCGCGCTCCTGTATTGTTACGGATTGAAATGAAGTATTACGGCTGGACGGACGCTTAAGGTAGTGGAGAGAGTTGAGAGAACCATGCTGACGAGGATTAATGACCATTATGGCGGTGTAGCAGTAGGTAGACAGGGGTGTGGGCGTCTCGCCCGCTAATATAATGAAGAAGTCTTATTTATTAATTAAAAATATGACTTTTTAGTTATTTCTTGAGGAGTGCCACATAGGATATGAGGATGATATTCATCATGAGGGCATAGATGATGGCAGGTATGGCAATGATTTCGTTGTTGAACACAAGTGGGCTGCATGCCACAGTGATGGCTTGTGCTGCATTCTGCATTCCCACTTCAATTATGATGGTTCGTCGCTCCTTGCCAGTGAGGCGCATCATCCATGAGAGCAGTGCCCCGCCTCCCATTGCGAGGAGAATGAAAATAGTGATGCTGAGTCCGAGCGACGGGAATTCATCCACGATGGTGGTCCTGTGCTGAAAGAAGAATACAGTGGCCAGCAGGATGAGTGCCGGGAATGCTATTCGCTTGAGCACAGCATGTATTTTGTCTGCGATGGCTGGTCGGAAACGCTTTATGCAGAACCCTATGATTATAGGCACAGCCATAAGCACAATATTCTGCACGAGGAGGTTGCCAACCGGCAGTGTGACATCGGCAGATGTTCCGAGCGATGCTGTATATGCCGACATGATGAGCGGGAGGGTGAAGAGGGTGATGATGCTGCTGAAGGCGGTGAGTGTGACCGACAGTGCCACATCTCCCTTGGCGAGCATTGAGAACACATTGCTCGACGATCCACCTGGGCTACATGCTATAAGCATGATACCAATCATATAGATGGGTTGCATATTGGTGGCCAGTCCGATTATGAATGCAAGCAATGGGAGGAGAATTATTTGCCCTGTGAGTCCTGCCACCACAGCCTTAGGCCGATGGAGAATCATCCGGAAATCGTCTGCTGCGAGCGTGAGTCCGAGGTCGAACATCAGCAGGGTGAGAATCGGCAGAACAATAAAAATTGTGTTCATATAAGTAGGATTAAAAATTTCAGTTTGCAAAATTACGTATTTTTTCCGAAATATTTTTGGGGATTTGAGTTTTATTAGTAACTTTGCAATGCAAAACGGAGGGGGCGTAGCCCAGTTGGTTTAGAGCGCTGCAGTCACATTGCAGAGGTCAACAGTTCGAGCCTGTTCGTCCCCACGAAGTAAAAAAAGAGTGCCTCAGCACTCTTTTTTTGTTTATGTCTACGGAGATTTGGGAGAGAAGCCGAAACAACCTGACGGTTGTTTTTACCAATATGATGATTTGATTAGCCAAGTTTGATGGCGTTGTACGTAAGGCATCCGTTGTAGGGGCGTACCTTGCGTGCGCCCGTCCAGCCGTACGTCCGACTGTCGAACCAACGCCGTAATGAATATGCATGACATGATTTTTTGCATCATCTCCATAATGCATGTTTGTGCAACTAAGTTAATGTCTTACGCCTTGATTAGTGGTCGGAATCCTGCGGTGAAATGTCGTCCTGCCTGATTCTTGTCGCTTTGTTGGTGAAAATATGTGTTACGGCTTGACGAGTGCACGCAAGGTACGCACCTACAGCAGACGGGTTACGTGCAACATCAGGGAGGTTTTACTGCAGATGACATCAATTTTGTTAATCTCACAAAATAATCCGTGAAATCTGTTTAACCTGTGGTAAAAAATAATTCAAGTTAATCGCGTGAACCTCATGAAAAATTAAAAATCCCGTGAATCTCATGAAAAATAATCTCGTGTCTTATAGTTGAAAGGCGGGATTTTCCAGTTTTAGTAGCCCTAATTTTTTGTCGATGCCTGCCGCATAGCCGGTGAGAGAGTTGTGGGTTCCAACTACACGATGGCATGGTATGATAATGGCTATGGGATTGTGTGCTACTGCATTGCCTACTGCCTGTGCCGCCATGGAGGGTATTCCTCGCTTTTGAGCGATGCATCTTGCAATCTGTCCATACGTGACGGTCTGTCCGAAGGGTATTGTCATTAACATTTTCAGAATTGACTTTCTGAAATCTGTGGTGTAGAGATTTATAGACGGCAGGAAATGTGGGCCTTTGCCAGAGAAATAAATGTCGAGCCACCGGCGTGTTTCTTTGAAAACGCATAGATTATGGTTTTCTTCGGAATTACGTATGCAGGATTCCGGCAGATGCTTCTGTCCGCAGAACCACAATCCTACAAGAGTCGGTCCATCGGATGCCATTACGAGAGGTCCGAGTGGCGAGGCATAATGCGACGTATATTTTATGTGACTTCTATTCATATATGGTTGCAAAGATAAGAAAAAAAGCGAACACACTGAAGACAGATATTAAAACGTTTTTGTTATCTTTGTCATGTCAATATAATAAAACGTCAAAGATGGTTTATTGTTTTTCTGGTACGGGCAATAGTCAGTGGGTGGCAGACAAGATTCAAGGACTCGTTGCTGACTCAAATGATGTATATGGTTTATTCTTTCCCGTGTATGGATGGGGTATTCCTAAGGCTGTGAACGAATATATCCTCAAGCATATCGAAGAAATACAAAAGTCGGAATATGTATATGCCGTGATGACATGCGGCGACGATGTGGGCTATGCCGACAATGTGCTTCGCAATGTTCTGGGAGGCAGGCTCGACGCCGTATTCTCCTTACAGATGCCCAACACCTATGTTTGTCTGCCCGGTTTCGATGTAGACAAGGATGATGTTGCTCATGCAAAAGTGGAACGAGCACTAATTAGAGTGCCTGAGATTGCCGATAGCATCAGTCAAAGGGATAAACGAACAGACGTGGTGAGATGAGCATGTGCATGGCTTAAGACTTACGTGCTTCGTCCTGTTTTCAACCGTTTTTTAGTGACCGACAAATATTTTCATGTCGACAACAAAAAGTGTACACATTGCAAACGTTGCATAAGAGGATGTCCGCTTGGCAATATGGGTATGGACGACAATGGCAACGTGTTTTGGAAACACGAGAACTGCACAGGTTGCTTACGCTGTTATCACCGCTGTCCTAATAAGGCAATACAATTCGGTAGATTCACGAAAAATAAAGGACAGAAAATCCACGACTTCGACTGAAAGGGTAAATCCAAGTCGGTAGGTTTACAACTTGAATTTATATCCCACAGTGAATGTGGCCTGCATGTTGTGGAGTGATTCGTCTCCGAAAAGATTTTTCTTATTGACATCCAGCAATCCGATGTTGTAGCGTAGGTCGAGCACGATAGGTATCTTGAATTCATAGCTGATACCTATAGGAATGGCGAGGTCGAATGTTTTGAAGGCATCCTTATTTTTATCACTTGTTATAAGAGTGTGTTTCACTCCGGATTGTTTGAATTTCGTGAGTGTATATAATTCGGCATTTGTTAGGAAGCTTAGCTGAATACCGGTTTTGAGTGCCAGTCCCTTAGCCACATACCAGTTAGCGGTTAACGGCATATTGATATATCCGTTTCGTTGAGCTGTTTCCTCCACTTTCATCTTGATACCGTCTACGTAGTATTTATAGTTTTCCCATCCGCAGCCCGCTTCTGCCCAGTTAAGTCCTGCTGCCAAACTGAATCGTTCGCTGAGATAGTATTCCACGTCGACACCTATAAAGGAGCCACCTGATGCTGTAGGTTCCACTTCATTTCCTTCGATATACATATCCTGTGCATTGGACCACATAGAGCCCGTTCCTCCCAATCGTGGCTGAATAGTGAAGGTGCCTGGCTGGAATCGAGCCTGTGCACTGGCAGAGAGGGTTGCAACCATCATAGCTGCCAAAAGAAACAGTTTTTTCATAATAATTATAAGTTTAATAGTTTATTTTAACCCAAATCGGAATGTCGAGAGTCAAGAGGTATGGACATAGCTGTCAGACGTTGTTACCAGTCGTCATCCTCGTTGCCGACGATGCCGTTCTTCACCACTTCTTCAATCTTGTCGATGATGGCGTTTGAATAAGCGTTAGACATGATGAATGCCTTGGCACAAGTTCGTTTCTGTGCATCGTGTTGTACAAAAGGATATCTAGCACCTATCTCCCATTTCTCGTCGTAGAGGTATTCGTTTGTCTTGTCGTCTTTCTTTCTGCTTGAATCGCCATAGGTTCTGTTGTCGGCACCGGGGCTGATCCATCCGCCCGAAATATCGCTGAGAATGTCGTAGTTTTGAAGTGTGTAGGTCACTCTTATCTTTCCATCCTTGATATCGATGCGTATGATAGGCGTGATGCTCACGCTGTAGGACTTGATGGTGCCTGTATGCTCCACTATGTTCTTGATGGTGGACGATATGATGATGCACCCGGCATCCTTGTCGTTAAGAGTGATGGCTTTGTTGTCCTGGAAAGTGGCAGTTGCCCAGTAGTTGAGCATGAGATAAAGCTGTTCCTTAGTTTTTCCTGGAGCCTCGATAACCTCCTGAAATGTTAGTGCCTGATTCTTATCGAGTGTGATTTCCTTGGCCAGGTTGGCTGCTGCATCAAGCCATTTTTCACCATAGTGTTGCTTTGCATAGGCTTCGATGTCGGATTGTTTTATAACTTGTGCAGACATGTTTGCTGCAACCATAAAGAACATGGCAGCTGATAAGATTGATTTTAAGATTTTTTTCATAGTTTTCAATATCTATTAATTTGTGTTTATGCAAAATTAATTAAAAGATTTTGAAAACCACAAATGAAAAACGTTTTTTTAAATTAAAAATTAAAAAACAAAAATTAAAGACATACGGAGGTTTTTTTTATCTCACACAGAAAGCACTTTTGTTCCTGACGGAACATTGGTATGCGAGTATTTTATTTCTACGGAGTTTAGGGAGAGGAGGAGAACAACCTGGCGGTTGTCTTGGCAAACGGAAGGTGTGGCTTGGGTGATGAGAGATAATAAAATAAAAATTAAAAAACAGAATTTTCCTATTGATGATTTTCATGGCTGGACGTCGGCTTTTGCAAGCTAGCTCCCAACACCGACGGCAAGCCACGAAAATCGTTTTTTCTTAGGAAAAAACAGGAAAATTCTTTAATAAAAAGACAAGCTTTGCAGCTTGAGAAAAAACTGATTAAGCGAGCGCAGGGGGAAAACTCATTTTCACTATGCCGAACGTGAAGTTTTAAGCCGCAGGCAAAAAACGCACTGCGTGCTTGATAAAAAGTGGAACGCCAGGGAGATGGTGATCAGATTCCGAGTTTAGCTTGAACAACGTTGACCACGAAGTCGCCGAGGTGTTCGAGTTCGTCGATGGTATCGGCATAGAGAGTACCCACCGCATACTTATATTCGTGGTTGTCGACTCTCTGCATATTGTCTTCCTTGAGCGTTTTTCTGAGGTCGTCGATTTGTTTCTCGATTCTGTAGGTCACCTCCACGCTATAGTCTTCACGACGTCCTGAGAGAATGAGATTCATTCTGCTGAGAGCATTGTCGCAAAGGTCCATCATGTGCACCAAGCCAGCCACCTGCTTATCAGCGAATTTAAATTCTTCTTCGTTGTTGCTTTCTGTGCTTCTGACATAGGATGCAGCGAGGCTATAGCAAGAATCTCCGATGCTTTCCAGTTCACTTATTGCTCTGAGCATCTGGCGGATTTTCATCTTGGTGTCTGCACTCAGATGGTCGTCGCCCACTTTCTCAAGGAACTTGGCCAGTTCGATTTCGGTGTTGTCGGTATAGTCTTCCTCTTTCTTGATTGTCTCCAGAAGTGATTCTGCATCTTTACGTTCGGTTTCGAGCAGTAGTCTGCGCGTCATCACGAACATTTTCTGCACTCTCTCACCAAAGTAAGCCGTTTCCTTCTGAGCCTGCAGCACTGCAATTTCAGGTGTCTGCACGAGGTTAGCCTTGATATACCGGAGATTGAATCCTTCCTTCTCACCCTTCTTGTCGGGCAGTATGAAGCATACTGCCTTCTCTATGTATTTCACGAATCCTATAAGCAACGCCGTATTTACGACATTGAAGCATGTGTGGAACATGGCGAGGACCACAGGCAGCAGTTTTTCTTGTCCTGCCTGCGACGGGTCGTATCCCACGAGGCTGCATACGGTGTTGACAAACGGATAGAACAAACATAGCACCCAAATCACGCCGAACACATTGAAGAGCAGGTGTGCCATAGCAGCTCGTCTTGCCTGAGTATTTGCACCGAGCGCTACGAGGTTTGCCGTGGCTGTGGTTCCTATGTTTTCACCCATGACGAGTGCGATGCCGAGATATATTGGGAGTACTCCCGTGGAGCAAAGCAAGATGGTGATAGCCATTACGGCAGCCGATGACTGCACGATGCACGTGATGAGTGTTCCTATGAACAAAAACACAATGATTGTGAGATGGCTTGACGTGTCGAAGGAGGCGAAGAAATTCACCACATCGGGGTTATGCTCGAGGTCCATGGACTTGCCCGTGGTGCTTAGCATAACCAGCGACAGGAACATGAATGCGACTCCGAACACGAAGTCGCCGATATTACGTTTGCTTTTGCTATAGATGAGCAACATTCCTATGAAGAATGCAGGAAAGACCACCATCATGAGATTGACATTGTAGCCGAGGGACATGATCCAAGCCGTGAGTGTGGTTCCAATGTTTGCACCCATAATGACAGATATGGCCTGTCCAAGTGACAACAAGCCTGCTGAGACGAACGATACTGTCATTACGGTTGTGGCTGATGATGACTGTACTGCCGACGTGACAAGCGTACCCGTTATCATACCCATGAATCGGTTGGTTGTCATCTTTCCAAGGATATGACGCAGTTGAGGACCGGCAATTTTCTGAAGCGATTCGCTCATCATCTTCATACCATAGATGAGCAATCCGAGTGCACCTAACAGTTCGATGGCGGCAATAACGTAGTTTTGCATAAGATTCTATATTTTTTTTTGCAAAGGTAGTTATTTCGCTGATATGTATGGTTGCTGAATACGTTAAGATTATGTTACATCACATAGATATCTTATCTATACGCAGTCGGAGCTTGGCTGCCGGCACCTGCACTTCCACTATGTCGCCCACATGCTTATTGAGCAGAGCCTTTGCTATAGGTGAATTGACGGAGATTTTTCCTTCGCTCAGGTCGGCCTCATGAGGACTGGCAATGGTATAAGTCATGTGCATCTGGTTGTCGAGGTTTGTCATCTCCACTTTTGAAAGGAGATGCACGTAGTCGTCTGCGAGTTGGGTGACATTGAGCACACGCGTGTTGGCAAGTACTTTCTGCTTGAAACGTATGCGTCCGAGCAAGCGGTTGTGCTCGCGCTTTGCAGCGTGGTATTCGAAGTTTTCACTGAGGTCTCCTTTTTCACGTGCTTCCACTAATGCTTCTTTGGCACGTGGAAGATCAATATTTATGAGTTGGTTAAGTTCGGCTACCAGTTTGTCGTAGCCTTCTTGTGACATGTATTCCATTGATCTTAATGAAAAAATTAATTTTAGTTTACAAGTAAACGAGTTGACGAGTTGTTTGTAGGAGGAGAACGAGCTTTGAATTAAAAATGAAAAATTTATTTTAGAAGTATGTTATAAAAGTCGAGAGTCGAGAGTCGAGAGAGACTGGCACGATAGGACTGATAATCATTGTGTTGATGTAGCAGTAGTTAGACAGGGGTGTGGGCGTTTCGCCCGCTAAGATAATGAAGAATTCTTATTTATTAATGATAAAAATAGGACTTTTTGATTGTCACTGAGCAGGCGGGACGCCCACACTCCTGTATTGTTAGGTATTGAAGAGATGCTTGAATGGTTGGAAGGACGTTTATGGCAATGGCAAGAGTCCTTCCCATCTGATGTCCCAATCTTGCGGGAATCCAGGGTTTGGTTTGTCGGCACCATCCCATCCTGCGAGCATCATGGCAACGGCAGTGAGCAGTCCTCCGTTTCCGGGGAGGTAAACTCTGAGGCGTGCATCCTGGTAGTTATGTCCGTTTACGAGATATGTGTTTGTTCTGCATGGCATCATGATGGCTTCTACAGCGAGGTCGGGACATCCAAGTCTGGCTGCACACATGGCCGTGAGTGGGAAATCCCATCCCCACGTCTTATCCCAGTTCCAGTGCTTCATCACCCACGTCAGGGTGTTTCGCATGACGGCATCGTCAGCCAGTGGTGATTGTGGAAGCATCCCAACGGCCCCCAACACAGCCGGGTGGTCGCTGATAAAGCGGATATTGCTGTAGGAGTCGACAGCGCTTTCCGCTGCAAGATATAAAGAGTCGGAACTGGCAGCCAAAGGTGCTATCAGAGCAATCATCCTATCCCATGCTTCGAGTCGTTTCTTTCCGCTCCGTTCCCTCCATGTTTGTGCTGTTTTCAATCCCCAGTGCCAATAGTTCAGTTCGAGCGGTGGATTGATTGTGGAGTCGGCACGTAGTGTTTCCTGTGCCGGTATTGTTCCCTTCAGAATGTAGCGATTGTTGATGCTGTCGAACGAAGCAAACGAATACATAAAGCGAGCCGTTTCATCGATGATGAGAGCATATTTGTCGATGAGCCTTCGGCGTGCTCCGTCATCTGTATGGCATCGATAGAGCAGTTCTGCCAGATGAATGAAATGTGGTTGTTGCCAAATCAGATAGCTTCCCACGTTGGACGGTGCTTCAGCCCCGCTTGGGTCTGTCATCTTCATCCATCTGAGTCCGTCGAATCCCTGTCGCAGGGCGATTGCCCTGGCCTTTGGAGCGACGGTGCACATCCAATCAAGAGAACGTTCGAGGATTTCGGGATGTCCCCAAAGGGCGAACTGAGCCTGATGCCACCGAAGCATCTCGATATGGAACTTACCAAACCATGAGTTGTAGGTTAGTCCTGTTTCTTGGGGCGGAGTATTGCCAGCGTCGTTAACCGCCATCAGGTACTGCGAGAGCACTATGCGTCGTTCGAGTTCGGCAGCCTTGGGATGCTGCACACGAGAGAAATCCACGATTCCACCTTTTTTCCAATAGTCATTCCAGAAGCGTTTGGAGGCCTTCCACACATCATTGAACGACTGTGCATGTAGAGCAGTGTCCCCCACTCCTTTTCTCAATCTCTGGTGGCAATCCAAAATATTGCCTTCAGCATCTTGAGCAGTTATTTCAAGAAACTCGGCAGTGAGGTCTATATTGTTTTTGGCACTGATTCGGATGACATGCTTGGAGTCTGTACGAGTTGTAACCTTGTCGTTCCATTTCAACCGTACTTGATAGGTCGTGCTATCAATATTCACTGTGAGAAGCAGTCCGTTGTGGATTGGTTCCGCCTTTATGGTTTGAGGAGAGTCTGTGCTCCAGTCAGAAGCGGCATCGGAGTGTTTGCCAGTGGGGTATGGTACACGGAAGACAAGTTCCACCCTACCCTTTGTCCTAACTCTCACCGCCACCTTGTCGGTCGTTGGGCTACATACAGTAGTGACGTGGTAGGGTTGTCCATCGTATTTGAATGAGCTGGTGATGACGGCATTCCAGAGGTCAAGTGTCTGACTGACATCTGTCAGCTTATCAAGGCTTTGCATATCAAATCCCAGGCATCCCAGATTCAGGCGATGTGGATTTTGTCTGAGATAGTTGGCAGCATCTCGTTGTCGGCCTTCAGTCCGAAATTCACCTGAATAAATTTCTTTGTGTCCTCTTCCGAAGTCTTTTTCCACCCATGCATCTTCAGCTGTGAATCCTTGAGTATTAGGAAAGGAATGCCATCCCCAGTCGCTCATTGTGGTGAGCGGCATTCCATTGGCATATTCTTCGGGGAATGTCTGCAAGCCCGTAGCATCCACGGTGAAGGCGAAATGTCCATTGCCCACGGTGAATGCCCCGAGGGTGTCAGGCTCAGAGATGTGAGGGTTATTGCGACTGACCACGGCTCTGCGGTCAATCCGGGTTTGCGTTCCGGATTGGGCATAAGCAAGGACCTCGAAAGACATGAAGATTATGATAAGAATCAAAAATTTTATATGATGCATATTTATAATCAAGAATTTTAGGAATTCAAGGAATTGTTATTAGTATTTTGGAAAAATTGGAAATGCAAATTTACGATTTTTATTTTGAAGCGTAAAATATGTTGAATTATTAATAGAAATAGAGTATATTTGCAAGTGAGTTGATTAACAGATAAAAAAGTTGCACTATGAAATACTTTTTAACTATTATTGCCAGTTCTGCATTAATCCTTCTTTCCTGTTCTCAATGCCGTTCGGTTAATAATGGCAATGAAGAAGTACAGCCCGACGGCGATATTACATATTTCAAATATGAGAAGCATGGGATGCGTTCTAACCCGATAATCATTTGCAAAGTGGAGCGTCAAGCCGACGGCCGCTACAAGGCCATCTATCAGGATTATGAAGTGGACGACTCAGCCATGTGCGATGCGAGCATAGGCAATGATATCCGTGGCTATATCCAAGAGGGTAAAGTGGCCGAATACAAAGACTATTATGATCCTGGCAAGCGAGTACTTGACGGCAACACCTGGAGACTGGAAGTGAGATACACCAACGGAGGGCGCATAGTCAGCGGCGGCAGGGTGAAGAAGCCTAAGGACTTTCTGGGCGTGGAACGTAGTATTGAAAGGATAAAGAGAGCTGTGGTGGAGAAATGACAGACAACAACGACAAAAAACACAATGATACGAAGGCTCATGTTGCCTCTGGCGACGAGAATGCTTCAAGCAATTCCAGCAGGCCCAAATATCGCTTGCTGGGTGAATCGGGGTTGGTGGAAGACGATGAAGGCAATGTCTTCAGTGCCTCTGAAACAGATGATTCTGAGGGTGGAGACGTACTGTCAAGTTCAGAAATCAGTTCACGACTATTCCCGGCCAAGCCAGAGAATGACAAGATGCCCGACTGGGCAGCCATCTACGACCCACGCTACTGTGGTCCGAGCCGCGAGGCATACATAGAAGAGATGGAACATCAATACAAAAGCAGACAAGCCGGCAATTGTCCATCTCAGGTAGATAATACTAAAAATGGCGATGGGCAAAGCAATGATGATTTTTCAAATCATGTAAATATAGCCAAGGAGACTAGTGAGCAAAGCAAAGATGATGCCAGAGCTAAGTGTAATAAGAGAGAGGACCCAGACGGACGAGATGCCAAAGAAAAAGAGAGCGCTCCTTGGGTAACCACACCTTGGGCCATAGGAACAATGGGTGTTGCAACATCATCCGTCGGCACAGAATCATCAGAGGCTGCTTCCAAAGAAGGGAAGTCATCCTCTGAAGACAATCAAGAATTAAAGCCGAAGAAAAGAAAGCATGACCCTAACAACTGGTTTGGTCTTCATCTTAGGACTCGCGACGTGGTGTTCTACCTTATCGGAGTAATACTTCTTATTGCTTATTTCATATTCCTTATCTATATATTGATTAAGGATATAGCTAAGTTGTTTTAGAGGTGATAATAGTATGATGCTGACGGGGTATAACACAGAAAGATGCTTGATATGCTCACTTTTTGTGTTGTACTTAGTTAAAGCCAATAAGTATATTTTAAAAACATGGTAATCATGTATTATTAACTTAACTTCCGCAATTATCAATTTCTTTTTAGAATACAGGCTTTAAATAATTTCATATCTTTACTTTTACGGAAGAAAGGGGCACAGATAGAGATAATCATAGACAGGGTAGACAACATTGTGAATATCTGTGAGATGAAATCCAACGTGAATCTCTCTCATATAATTCACTCACTATCTTTACTTTAACAAGTCCCTAATACTTCCATTCATATAAGTTTTGATTGTCACGCAGCTTAACTTATGAAAAAAAACGATTGAAACTGTGCAGTCTTTTTTGGGAAAGTGGTATCTATATCAATGGAGGTAGAATGTTTTCGATAGATATAGAATAACATTTTGATTAAGTGAGAGCAGAGCAAACTCGTTTGTACTGCCGAACGGGAAAAATGAAGGATGAAATCCAAATCATAGAACGTGGACAACAGGGCGATGAGGCTGCTTTTGGAAGCCTATATAGTGCGTATCACCGACGTATGACGGGGATATGCCAACGCATCGTAGGCAATCATCAAGTGGCAGAGGAATTGGCACATGATGCATTCCTACTGGCCTTTGCCAAGATGGATCAACTGCATAATCCCAGGTGCTTTGAGACATGGCTGACAAGTATTACAACCAATGTAGCCCGACGCTATATGCAGCGGCATCATGATCCCTCAATAATTTCACTTTCCACTCTCTCAGAAGAAGTGATTGGCTCTGCCTCTCCGCTCGTCGAAGAACTTCCTGGAGGTTCTGTTTCAACAGAGGAGAAGCCATTACCGACTATGGCAGAACTGATGGCAGCAGTAGACGCGCTGCCTCACGGCTATGCCTACATTGGAAAAACTGTTGGTGGACTTGCAAAAAGATCAGGATTTCTTCTACCTGCAGGAAGCGGAGGGGGAGAATATCTTCCGCAACGCTTTGTCGCTCTATACCATCAATGAAAGCCGCCTGTTACGCTATGCCAGCCGACGGGGTATCAGGAGTGAAATAGAAACAATTATACAAACTATCAATTCAAATGATTAACAAAGAATGTTTTACAACGGAATGGATTGCCCAGAAATCCATCGAACTGAAATACAATGACCGCAATCTCATAGAGAAGGTTATCCGTGCCTTTTCTCTTCTGGATTATGAGTTTACCATTATCACGTATGGTTATACTTACATCTTTATAAAAGTTGATATATAGTATTTGCAAAGATAAATATATTTTTATAAAAAATCACATTATTACAATTATTCATTAAAGTTTTCCACCCCTAAATAATTGATAAATTTAATCCCCTGTCTTTTACCTTTCACATTTGCACCCATAAATTTGCATAAACCTTCTACAAATTTATGGGTGCAAATTTAATATCGAAATAATATATTACAAATAAAAGCTAATTGGGTCTCTGCAATCAACTACCTGTAAACAGGTTATCCAACACAACAGACTGGTTGACAATGCTGGCATGCTCTCCCCGTGCAATGCCCATCGTCGTAATCATCACCAGCTGAATGCTGTGCGTCTTGTTGTGCATCTTGCTTTCTGCAAAAGCTTCTATCTTGTTCAGGAGATCTTCTTCATCGTTTTTCGTTATGGCGTATTTTCCACCCGTAAACTTCATCTCACAGAGATAGTCCGTCCTGTCAGCCTTGCTTTCCAAAATCAAGTCAATCTGAGCCCCCTTGCCGTCAGGGCTCTTCCCGCTCCAACAATAATTCCGGTAGATGGAGGCTATTCGCAAAGAGTCTTGTATTTGGGGCAAGTGCTCCACACAAAGCAGTTCAAAAGTATCTCCTGCCCAAGTGTAGAAAGTAGGAGTACCATGAATGGAATTCCATATTCCCTTCTTCGCTTGTTTGCCCTGTATGAAACGCAGATAAAACAGAGAGAAGAAATCAATCAGCTGATAGACTGTTTCCACGCGTTCCTTGCCATAGCGTGGATATGTCCTAATAATACCTGATTCCATCAGGTTCTCAAGTAGTTTGGTCAGCGTACCACCTCTTTTGACATCGATAGCTGTGCTTATCTCCTTCTGAGTCATGCCATAAAACTGGCTTCCCAGGACTTTGACTATATCCACATACCTCTCCTTGCTGGCATATAGACCCGCATACACATCAAAGAACTCTTGATGTATCTTTTCGTCGGCAAAGAAAATACGATCTATATTTTCCGTAATGGTCTGGCTGTTGCGCAGTTTGTCGAGATAAAAGGGAATGCCTCCCAATGCCATATAGCAGATGCACATCTCATATCGGGAAAGGCGAAATCCGTTTCGTCGGTAATACTTTTGGCATTCGGCCAGTGTGAAAGGGGTAAGTTTGATGGTTTCCGTGAGTCGTCCATGCAGACCGCCGTAATCTCGTATTACATTGTCAAGCATCCAGCTCGTAGCAGAACCGCATACCACCAGAATGATATTTCTTTGCCTGTCTGCCCATGAATTCCAAAAATAGCCAAGTTCTGAAATCATCTCGGAAGACTGAGGGCCGGCTAACCATGGCAATTCATCAATAAGAACCACCTTCCGACGGGAGTTTATGCCTTCAAGCAACTTGCGAAGAAGCAAGAATGCTTCACGCCAACAAGAAGGCTTTTCTACTGTGTCTGCATCCATCCCCGACAATATCAACGAATCATAGAAATGATCCAACTGCAGCTTACGGTAAGTCTCGTAATTCTTGTCCCCGTCTTTTACATATGTTCCGACAGCAGTAAATGCCATTTTACTGCCATACACTTCATTGACCAGATATGACTTGCCAATGCGTCTGCGTCCATAGATGGCAACAAACTCAGATTTTTTTGATTTGTACAGGCGTTCGAGCGTGGATATTTCCACTTCTCTGCCAATGATATTGGGGTACTTCATGCCACATTGTTTTTGTTACTCCACAAAAGTACAAATTTTATTCAAGACTCATGCAATTTTATTTTAAAAATCAGCGAAAACGAGAAAAAAATTTTGAATTTCGCTGATTTTTAAAAACAAAATCCGCTCATAACTGAATGTGGGAGGGGTGGCATTTTAAAGTTTATAGTTGAGAGTTTATATAGGCTGGCGCTGTAGGGTTATGAGTGAAGTGTTGTGTTGTATTTAGTTAAGGTTAGCACGATTGTTTAAAAAACAGGCATAGTACTAAGTTATATTTACTATGCCTGTGTCCCGTAATAGTCTATTTTAAATATAAACTTCATTCAGAAGTATCGGGAATTAGCTATTTTTGTGGGAAGTTGAAATCGTGGCCGTTCCATTTGAATATTTTATCATCGATTTTAATATCTTTGCCCTGTATTGGTATGACTGAGCCGTAATCATAAACAATCTCAGCGTTTTCGTAATAAGGTCTGAAACGTTTTGTAAGCTGTGTTTCAGCCGTCATAGTCTTTGTAGCGGGATCATAGTCGTAGAACAAGAACTGGAAACTGTCGGGTCCGCAATTACAATCATATTTGAAATAAGTTATAAGGCTGACGCAGATCAGCACATGCTTGTTGTTGCGGTTCCATATAACACACTCTATCACATTGTCGGAACTCCACACACTGCAATATCCTCTTCTTATGTCGAGCTTATAGAATTCATCTTCCACCCATTGATATCCGTAATAGTTTGTAAATGTGTTCATAAAATCGAGCACGCTCGGTCTTCCGCTTCTCGACACAGCCTTTACCTTTTGTGGTTTCCAGAAATTAAGGAGGAATTCGTTTTCACTTTTATATTCGGTGAAATCCTTTCCATTCCATATATACAAAGTGTAAGAAACAGTATCACCAGAATAATCATATTTTGAGAATCCATACTTGCCATATAGTGCAGGCTCTATATCCTTGAATTTATCAGAAATGACGGAATCCATCTCCAGTTGGCGGGTTTTAGGATCGTAGTCATAAAAACAGAGCGTTCCATCGCCATGAATACTTCCATAAAGAAAAGGAATCAGTTTGTGTCCGTTGTCACGATTCCACAGCATACATGCGACATGATTGTGGCTCATTAGCTCTCCAACAGCACAATAACCTCCTTCCACGTCTTTGATATCTTCCCAAGAATAATCATTCTCACCTTTTTGGATTTCAATATCATAGTGGTCCATAATGACATTCATAAAGTCGGCAACCGTAGGCTCTGATTTTGTGTTGATGGTTTGTGTTTTCCAATTATTGCGCACATATTGAAAATCTATATCTCCAGTATAGCTTGGTTCATTTTCAATTATGTCAGCCATTTCGGCTTGAGTTGAGTCGGAAGCGGAGTTGGCAGTATTAGCGTTGGATTGGCTGGCTGATTTGTTGCAACTTGTAACAGCCAACATCATCACACAAACAGATACAATTAACATTGCAGGCTTGATAGTGATAAAAAAATTGGTTTTCATAATTTCATTTTTTAGTTAATAATCAGAATTATATATTGAACATTTTTATTCTTGTTTCCGATGCAAAAATAGGGAATAATACCATTGCATAAAAACGTTTTGGTGGTTCAAAAAGGTTCAAAAAAGTCGAGTATAGAGTATCGAGAGTTGAGAGAGACTCGCGTACAAGATTTGATCAATTATAATTAACCCAAGTTTCACAAACATCAACTTGTTTGAGAAGGCAAGAAGACGAGAAGACAAGACTTTAGCATGGTTTAGGGAGGAATGCCGTTGTTGTTTTGTTGTTTTTTTACAAAGCAGAAAATGTTTTACGGTAATCATGCCGTTGGAAGCATACGGTGAAATGCCGTTCTGCCTGATTCTTGTCGGTTTGTTGGTGAAAAAAAATCTTACGGTTTGACGGGCGCACGCAAGGTTTCAATGGTCTTTACACCCCCTTCGGCTCATTGCATTTCGCCCTTTCCCCGTTATCGGGGGACAGAAACCCCTACAGCATGATGGAAAAAAATGCATTATCGAGAGTTGCGACGAAGCGACTTCAAAGCCTCATTTCGGTAACCTTGATGTTACACAAGGCAGGGATGTTGGATAAATGTTGGGAGTTGATGGTAAAGGGGTATTTTTTCTATTTGAACCAACTTGAACCAAATCATTTATTTTTTATGTAATGTTCGTTTACTATCTTTGTAGAAAAAAACAAATTGAGCACTACCAACGAACACCTTATACGATTGCGAAAAGCGATAGAGGAGAAGACTGGCAAAAAGGCAGAAAGCCCAGCCGATTTCAATTTCATCGCCTTGCAAATAAAGAAAGAGATTGGCGAAAGCGTCAGCCTCTCTACCATGAAACGAATATGGGGATATGTGGCATACAACAGCCAACCGAGCAAACTAACCCTGTCGATTATGGCTCGTTTTTTGGGTTACCCCGACTGGTCATCATTTTGCAGTCACACAGAGAGTTCCCCCTTTGTTGAATCGGAGGATTTAAGTGACAAAGTGATCAATGCAGCAGACATAATGCCTGGCACAATCATTGAAATCACATGGCGTCCCAACCGCTATTGCAAGTTGGAATGTATCGGCAAGAAGCAGTTCAGGGTTTTGGAGTCGCAAAACAGTAAGCTGTTTCCCGGCAACATATTTAAGGCAGAGCTGTTTGGGCAAGGTCTTCCTTTCTACGTCACAGAGCTTCAGCAGAATTATAATGAAGGCAGGATATATGTGGCGGGAGAACACCACGGGCTGACATCCATAAAAGTGAACAATCAGAGCAAAATAAATTACCAATAGTTACAATGCCAGTCTCAAACCCACACAGTTGCTTTTGGTATTAGGCGACACTTGGCTTCTTGTTGCTATCAGACATCCCACACTGCCATACCAACAACCACCACGGATTACTCTTCCCGCTGATGATGAGCCATTAGCATTATAATCAGAATACCAATCCTGACACCATTCCCAAACATTGCCCGACATGTCATACAACCCGATTTCGTTGCATTGTTTTGAAGCTACAGAGTGTGTGCCGTAGTTGTTGCTGCCTTTCTCAAGTTCATTGCAAGCATTTCCCTTAAACCATGCCACCATCGCAAGATTATTATTTCCAGAATAGAGGTAGCCCTTGCTCATCACTCCGCCACTTGCAGCATATTCCCACTCCGAATCGGTTGGAAGACGGAATGTCTGTCCTGTCAGAGAGTTGAGTTTTTTAATAAATGCCTGACAATCATCCCAACTCACATTTTCAACTGGCAAGTTGCCCCCCTTAAAGTAGGAAGGGTTGGTGCCCATTACCGCTTGCCACAAATCCTGTGTCACCTCAGTTTGGCCGATATAATAGCTGTCGAGGTTTATAAAATCCGAGGCACCTACGTATTTTGTCTTTCGCTGCATGGATCCTCCTTGTATATACGACATCGTGAAAGTAGTTCCATTGACATTAAAGCTGCGATTCAATGCAGATTGCTGTTTGTCAGATTCTCTAAGAGCATTTATAAGCTTATCATACGTTTCTGCCGTTGAATAATTATTTCTTGACCTCATAGGAAACTCTGTGCCATCGACCTTTGCCACTATATTTCCATTATCTCGAATTACAATAAAATAGGAATTAGAAATCGCCTCCACATCGGCTTTCAAACCCTTCGACATAGATAGTCCGAGACGATTCTTCTCTTTAAATATTCTGTAACCATAAAACTTAAATGAGAACAACGGCTGTGAGTTATGCTCAGCATATACTTGATTGCTGACAACATCAATGTCAACATTGATTTCATAGTTTTCGTCGTTGGCATCGTACATATAGAATTTGAAAACCTTGGAGTTAGCAATTAATACACTCAGTAAAAATGCAAAAAACACAACAGTCCTTTTCATAATAGTTTATTCTTTATTTGTCGGTTTGAAGACAAGTTCGTTCTTATTCTCGATGCAAAATTAGGGAATAATACTATTGGAAAAAAACGTTTTGATGGTCCAAAAAAGTTCAAAAAAAACGATCTATTAATCGACTCCGAAAGGAAGGATTCTATCCAGTTTGCGTACCCTTTCAGTATATACATATCCAATTAGGAAGCCCCTGTTGTCGAACACACCTATCCAATTCTCGGTGTTGACGGCTGTCTTTCCCAGGAAATGCGTGCCTTTGTTTAGCCTTCGTACGATGGAGGAACGTGAGTTGGTGTCCTTGCGGACATTCACATAGCCGTCGGGGTCGGTCACTATATATTGGGACAATTCCTCGTATTCGCCATAACTCGGCGACCATACCGCCACATTCATCCAATGCACATAGCCGATGAAAGTCTTTGATGCCAGAAGGCTGATCTTATACCATCCACCCTTACCTGGAGAGATATACACCGCCTTGCCTATGCTTTCTTTGCTTACGATGGTTGAATTATCAGAAGCATCTTTCCTGATATTGACCATGCTGTCGGCATCACTGATGAGATAAGCCAGAATCCGGCCCTGAGCACGAAGAGAGGGCATACAAATGACGAAAAGTGCCAACATCAATAATACTTTAAGTTTCATAGCTATATATTTGTTTACAGCATTTATGCAAAGTTAAAAAATCTGTTTGATTTCTTCGTGTTTTCCGAAGTTTTTTTTGAATATCATTGATTATTTTTCATTTTATAATTATATTTGCATTATGGCAGCATCCGACCTGAACAATACTGAATCATTTTCCGATTCCTTTATAGCAGACGCCATTGTTGATATGCCCGAAGACGACTATCGCAATGTGGAAACGCTGTATGTATCCCGCCGCGGCTTTTGCGAAATACATAAAGTGGTGAAGGGAGGCAAATGGTATGTGGCAAAATGCCTGAAGCCATCTCTCCACGACAACATAGCCATGCAGATGTTGCTTGAGAAGGAATATGAAATAGGCAGTCGGCTGGACCACGGTAGCATCTGTAGAACTATCGACTATACTACAGTGAAACAACTTGGTCTGTCGGTAATAATGGAATACGTGGACGGTCAGCCTCTAAGACAATACATAGAGGAGAATAAGATTACAGAGCCATTGCTGAGAAAATGGTGCATCCAGATTTGCGATGCTCTGGTGCATACTCACAGCCGCCAAATCATACATCGCGACCTCAAGCCAGAAAACATATTGATTACCGACAACGGTCAGAATGTAAAAATCATAGACTTCGGTTATAGCGACACCGACGACTCCGCCATCTTCAAACAGCCGGCCGGTACATTAAGATATATTGCTCCCGAGCAACTCGATGAAAACCGGAAGGAAGACCAAAGGGCCGACATATATTCATTTGGTGTGATGCTCGATGAAATCCTTAGTTCGTGCCGACTACGTTCGAGCCAGCTGAGACGTATTTCAAAAAAATGCTCAAAGTCAAACGCTGATGACAGATACCATGATGCAAACGAGGTGTTGGAAGCACTGGAGATAAAAAAGAGAAACACAGGCATATATCTGCTTGCATCACTGTTTGTTGTCGCTGCATTTATTTTGTTTTTCTTCCTCAAGCCTAAGGCCAAAACAGAATACATCAAGGTGGAGTCTACGGAGAAGCCGTCACGACTGCCAACCTTTGATGAACAGTCGAAGATGTTTTCTGAGCTGAACCCAGAAGTCAGCCATGAGGAAAACGAAAAATGAGAAATTAAAAATTATTTTAGTTGACAAGTAGATGAGTAAACAAGCAGACGAGTTGATTGTAGATTTTTTAGAAGACGATACTATAGTTTAATAACCTTCAACAAAATTATTAATGACTAATGGAAAATACCGATATTCAGATATCGCGTCTACGATTGGCAGTAGAAGAGAAACTCGGCAAAAAGCTGGATTCTCCCGTTAATTTTTCATATCTGTCTGAGCAGATTCAGACGTCGCTGAAAGAGTATGTTAGTGTGTCGACCTTGAAGAGGATATGGGGTTATGTGAAGTATGACAGCAAGCCGACTAAATCCGTTCTCACCATATTGGCTCGCTACGTTGGTTATCCACATTGGGATGCATTTTGCAAAGCCAGTGACACTGGTGATTTTGTGGAGTCGATGGAATTGTCGGATACAACAATCTTTGCAGAACAGATCCATGAGGGCGATATAGTGGAATTTGAATGGCAGCCCAACAGATATTGCAAAGTAGAATGTCTGGAGCCGTTCAAGTTCAGGGTTTTGGAGTCGCACAACGGCAAGTTGTATCGTGGCAATGTATTCAAGACCGATCTGTTTGCCAAAGGAATGCCTCTGTATGTGACCGACCTTCGACAGGGAGAAGAAACCGGTAAGGCCTACGTGGCAGGCAGGACCCACGGCCTTTCATCCCTCAAGTTAACACCTAAGAAGAAGTGAAGACAAAAACTTGCTTAGTATCCTACCATTTGCAACATTTCTTTAATGTTTTATCCTACATTTTAAAACATTTTTGTTAATCTTTGGTTAACTCATTAAAAATAAGTTTATGAAAAGACAAATTCAAATTCGATTCTTTCTGACATTGTCTTTGCTGTTTACTCTTACAATCTTCAACACTGAAGCACAGCACAGAAGAAATGGCCGTAGTGTTGGCAACCGCACCGTTTATTATGTGGTTTGTGCAAGTTTTTCGTCTTTAGCAGAAGCGAAGAAAGCCTGCGATAAAGGTTCTCAATTTGACTTCAATCTGCATGTTGGTCCGATTTATCAAGCCAAAGCCAATGGCAAGACCGTATATCGGATGTGTGAGGATTGTTATTATAAAAAAGAGGACGCTCAGAAATTTGTTGACCAATGGGGCGGATGGATCTGGCCGTCAAGGGGTCTCGCCAAATGCGTCTATCTGGGTCGATACGAAAATTATGAGGATACAGGAGGAGACTATATCAATATGACTCCTTTAAAGCCAAGATGATAGTTTTTTTTACGGTCGTAAAAAAATGAAAGAAAAAACAGTTTGTCTGACTACAAACTGTTTTCTTTATAGAATGAAAATTGCCGTTAATATGCAGAAATTTTTATTCAGAAAAAATTTTCTATAAAAGATTAATGGTGATTTTCAGCACATTTTCATTCTGAAAAAAATTGTCCCGCAGAAATAAAGGAAATAAAGGAAATGTTTTTTCACCAAGAGATTAATAATAGCCTATAATACCACACTTTGGACACGGCTCTTTGCCTGTATATCCGCAACAATAATAATAACCATCACCATTACATTCAGGACATACACGACCTGTTGTACCTCTGCCATTACAACGTGAGCAACGAGTAGCAGGCTTAAGATACTGAGCAGAAACCCATCCTTCTTCCCAGCATAAAGTAGGCCCAGGTGCAGAAACCTTTATGAAACCATTCCTCTTCACGCCTTCGTTGAATACGAGTTCGCCTTTAAAAAGCTGAACTCTTCCCTCCATACATTTTGCTCCACCTGCACCATACATCACGGCATAGTTTTTGCCAGGCCCAGTTCGTACGTTTACATTGTTTCCTGTGCATTTATAATATTTTTGTGCACACATTGTCATAGTTGCCGATATCAGCAACATCATCATCAAAAGTCTTTTCATAATCATTTAGTTTTAAGATTAATAATTTTGTAGGTTATTTATATTTTAGCCACAAATATAAACAAATAATAATTAGTTGCAAAACAAACTTGGAATTTAACGATAAAAAATATTAAAATGCACGTGAGTTCGGTATAAGAAAAGTGTTCAAAAAGTTATAGGTGTGGAGATTTTTTAGTAACTTTATAGGTGATAATCAAATAGTTTAACCATTAATCCCCACACCTATGGATACTGCAAATTTAGTGGAAATTTTTGTATATTCGATGAATTTTGTAAATATTTTGAGATTGAACTGAAAAAACATGTAATTGAGGACTCCAGCAAGTGCCATCGCAACCGCAAGGGACGAATGTCCGACAGTGAAATCATGAGAATCCTCGTATTGTTACACATTTCCCATTTTCGAGATTTAAAGACGTTCTATCTGGGTTATATATGCCAACACATGAAGAAAGACTTCCCTAAGACAATATCCTACAATCGTTTCGTTGA
>Ga0247611_10003560_pt1 | contig 22852 bp, 29 predicted proteins | sample 177DNAGHGhighgp2_FD_192422 | JGI IMG/M metagenome (GOLD analysis project Ga0247611, IMG submission 192422) | Sheep rumen microbial communities from Palmerston North, Manawatu-Wanganui, New Zealand - 1770 DNA GHGhigh gp2 | ecosystem: Host-associated > Mammals > Digestive system > Stomach > Rumen... | reverse complement strand
ATGTCAGAGCCAGGTAAAAATGTAAACGACTGGGACGCAGGTGTTCCTCATGGAACTGAGAAACCTTGGTCAGGATACCCAGGCAAGAAAAATAAAGCAGACAAGCCATTCAATGCTGGCAAGGGTAAGCAACTTGAGGAAGAGGAAGCTGTAGATGGTGCAGTTGAAGAGTGCGGCAATGTTGAAGCTCCTGTAGAGGAAGCTACTAACGTTGGTGGATTCGTACAACAGAACAGCACATCTAAGTCTCACGTTCCTAACTCAAATGGTCGTAACGCTCGTTCAATGAGTAAAGGCGGCAAGAGAGTTAAGGGTACTGTAACTCCACGTTATAGTGGTGGTGAGGAAGATACCGTTTCAGAGAGCTTTATGAAGAGAGCGAATAAAGTTCTTGCTGAGAACAAAGAGTTGAAAGCTACCTTGACTGATGTTATGACATCATTGAAAGAGGCTGCTGTAACAAATCATAATCTTGGTATGATTATCAAGCTGATTTCTGAGAACTCAACAACTCAGGATGAGAAGAAGGAGATTATCTCAAGATTCTCAAACGAGGCTAAGACTGTAGAGGCTTCTAAGAACCTTTATGAGTCAATCAGCAGAGACCTCCAGAAGTCAAAGAAAATGAACATCACTGAAGATGCTTCTCTTACAGTTGAAGGTTCAAAGAAAATCAATGAGACAAAAATCTATCAGTCACCAGACGTATTAGATTCTCTTGATTTGATGCACAGAATGATGAAATAATAAACTTTTTCAAAATTCGTGTATATTTATATAAAAAAAATAATAAGTTAAATAAACTTCATTTATCTATATGAAAGAATTTTTATCAAGTGGTGTAGTTGGTAATATCGAGTACAACGCACAAAGACAGATACGTGAGGACATTCAGAACCGTTGGGACCAACTTGGATTCACAGAGGGTCTTCCAGAGGGTATTAAGGAGAATGTTGCTACATTGTATGAGAATGAGGCAAAGCACTTGATTTACGAGGCTACTGCTTCAGATAATAGCGGTTCATTCGAGACCGTTGTATTCCCTATCATCCGTAGGGTATTTAGCAAGCTTCTTGCTAATGATATAGTATCAGTTCAAGCAATGAACCTTCCAGTTGGTAAGTTGTTCTTCATTCTTCCTGTTACTTCAGAGAGAGAGTGGGAGCTTCCAGCAGACTTGACAGGTGAAACTGCTCCTGGTGACATCTATGATGGAACTACAGGCCGTCATAAGGGTCTTATGGGCTATGACAGAGTTAACCGTAACAAGGAAGGTCGTGTTGAGCCAAGATACTATCTCCCAGACGAGACAATTAATGAGCTTGACAAGAACTCATGGTACGTTCCACAGTTGAACGAGACTGTCGCAGATGCTACTGCTTATGATGAGGCTGTAGAGCGTGCAGCAGCAGCTGGTCTTGGAATTACTGCTCTTCGCCAAGCAGGCCCAGAGGTAACTCAGTACTTCCAGAAGAGTTTGTATGACTTGTTCTACAACGACTTCTTGTATGACAACTCAAAGGGTAAGGTAACTATCAAGGTTGGTGGTGCTGTTCCAGTATTCCTAACTCCTGGTGGTGTTCGTCCTTTCGGTGCTGCAAATCTTAACCAGTATTTCAAGAGTGGTTTCGATGGCACAGTTCGTAACGTAATCCTTGAGATTGATGGTTTCTCTAGCTTCAACGCTAGCAAGTTAACTGGTCCTGATGGAAACGAAATGGACACTGAAGGATTCCTTGCTTCATTAAAGGTTATTACTCAGACTCAGTTCAGTGCAGCTACTGCTCCTGGTTCAGATGCTGTTATGACAGCAGCTTTCCGTAAGTTCGAGTCTGTTCCATTCAGAGTTGTAACTCAGAAGTATGGTAAGGGTATCGTTGAATATGGTGCAATTTGTGATGCAGAAGGTAAGATGTACATTGAGCTTGACTTAGCTAAACCAGTTGTTCAGCAAGCAGGTACAATTGATGGCTACATCGGTGTTGATGCAGAGCAGTTGAACGCTGAAATCGTTAAGACTACTGGCGGTACAATTGATTTCGATGCAACTAAGGAGAATATGGCTAAGTTGTTCAAGGTAGCTTGGGCACAGTACGATTCTCTTGAGCTTGAGACTGAAATAGGTGAGGTTAGCTTCAAGCTTGATTCAGTAACTGTTTCAGTTGAGGAAAGAAAGCTTCGTGCTACATGGTCTCCAGAGTTGGCACAGGACGTTTCTGCATTCCACAACATTGACGCAGAGGCTGAGTTGACAGCAATCCTTTCAGAGCAGATTGCAGCAGAAATTGACCGTGAGATTCTTCGTGACTTGCGTAAGGGAGCACCTTGGCAGGCTCGTTGGGATGTTAACGGTTGGAGAAGAATGGCAGCATTCTCAACTAACTACACTCAGAAGGACTGGAACCAAGAGTTGATGACTAAGATTAACCAGATTTCTGCACAGATTCACAAGTCAACACTTCGTGGTGGTGCAAACTTCATCGTTGTTTCTTCAGAAATCAGCGCATTGTTCGATAACCTTGAGTACTTCCACGTATCAGACGCAAGTGCTGAGAGCGACCAGTACAACATGGGTATTGAGAAGATTGGTTCATTAAGTGGTCGTTACACTGTATATCGTGACCCATATAGCCCACACTGGTCTATCATCATCGGTCACAAGGGTAAGAGCTTACTTGACACAGGTTACATCTATGCTCCATACGTACCAATGCAGTTGACTCCTACTATGTACAACCCATTCAACTTCGCACCAGTAAAGGGTATCATGACTCGTTACGCTAAGAAGATGGTTAACAACCGTTACTATGGACATGTTCGTGTTGACGGTCTTGTACATTGGTCAATCAATGAGTTCAGATAAATCGCTGACAAAACAGTTTAATACTATAATAAAAACCCTGACTACAGAATGTAGTTGGGGTTTTTACTTTTTCTTGATATTTATATAAAACAAATTATATTTTATATATGCAATACTTTTATATAACTCAAAATAGTACATTACCAACACTGAGGATGGAATTGATTGAAGATGGAAGACATGACTTCAATAAGTTCCATGAATGTATACAAGGTGCTGAGATAACATTCACAATGGTTAATGTGGATACTAATGTTACGAAAGTGGCAAAGAACAAAGCCTATATAAAGCTTCGTGAGAACGATGATTGCACTGAGCAGTATCTTATATGCTACGATTGGAAAAAACACGATACAAAGGAAGCAGGGACGTTTAAAGGCACATTCGAGATTAACTTTGACCCTTCTGTGAAGAATGACGTGTATACTTACCCAAACGGAATACTTAATATGCCTATAAGGGAAGAGCTAATTATTGTAATTCGAGAAAAATAATGTTTGTATTTGAAGAGAATTTTAAGAAAGGAGATTATATCATAAGTCACGCTAGTGGTGATATGGCAGTATATGACAAGGCAGATGATAGAGGATATATGCACTTCAAGTATTACTACGGTGGAATGTTTAAGGAATTGAAGGACTGCAAGAACTTTACGCTTCAGATAAATTACCAGAAATTCTATGAACCTTGCAATGAGGAAGAAAAGAAACAAATGGATGAAATTATAAAAGAAAAGGTGGCAAATAACGCCACCTTTTTTTAGTTCAACATTAAAACATTTTTTATTGCCAATTTATCTTCAACCTCTTCCAAGGTCTCCCCAAATCTGAAAAATATCCTACCTTCCTCTGGGTATTCATCATAATCATCCATGTTTTCCCATGCTAATGCAATAACCCCATCGGTACAGTCTTGGAAGCCAAAACAACAATTATCTTGTATGAGGTCTAGCTTAATTTTCATCTTTACAATGTGAACCTCATAGATATATTCTTCATTCGGCATCAACCCATTTACAAGACAACAAGGTTTTTGGTCGAAATTATCTCCCCAGAATTCATCAATGTTATTCGTGAATATGAATTGATACCTATAATATCCATCAGTTTCTTCGCCAATCAGATGGATAAATCCAAGCCTTACAACCTCTTCTTCTTCCATATTATTCTTTATCTTCTGATTCTAATTTTTCAATAACTCTTTTAAGTCTCTTAATTTTTTCAGTTCTTTCATCACCAGCAGCTTCTTCAAGCTCCTTATCTTTCTCTAATTCAATTGCAATCTTATCTCTGTTCCTTGCCGCAATCTCATCTAACACGCCAACCTTTTCAAGACTTATTATTCCTTTCACCCTATCAACATCTGTATTTTTTGTTGGGCTAGCTGGTTCGGTTGGCGTTACATACTTGTAATTTAATGTATCTTCGGCACAGTAGCATGGGTCGTTAGGATTAACTCTATCTGTCATTCTCATAAGAGTGTTAATCTTCTTTACACCATCGTTACTACCCAAAAGTTTGTTAATCTTTTCCTCTGCAATTCTAGTTTCATCGTATGGATTAACCTCAGTAATTACATCGTTGTTAATAATGTATTCAATTTTCTTACCTTTTTTATTGGTGATAATCCTACCTTTTTCAATGGATAGTTTTTCAATGTCTTTAAGTTCAATTTTAAACTCCATAATGGTTTATTTTTCGCTTTCGCTAACAATTATTTTATTTATAATTTCTTCTTTATTATGCACTATTTCTAGCATTTTATCAAAGTAAGTGCCATTAAAACTTTGGTAATATATTGTGCAAGGTTTTGTTTGTCCAATTCTATGGATTCTATCTTCTGCTTGTTGGTTGTCACTAGGCACAAAGCTAAAGTTATTAAAAACAACCACATCTCCAGCAATTAATGTTAACCCTACTCCTGCGCTGAATATATTGCCAATAAACACTTTTACGTTATCATCATTTTGAAATTTATCAACCGCATTTGATTTCTTTTTTTCATTTATCTTTCCATTATGATATACGCAACAGTCTTTAAATTCCTCTTTAAATTTATTTATTTCGTTATCGTATGTACAAAATATAATAACCTTATGATTTTTTTCAATACATTTTCTAACAAGTGAAATTGTTTTTGGTATCATTTTATCTGCGAGCCATTGCCTCATAAGTGATACTTCTATGAGTTTTTTGTTTTTCTCTGTTTTTTCTTTATCTTCTTGCAATTCTAAGTATCTATCCCATAATTCATTATATGATTTTTGTTCATCATCGTTCATCTCATAGTGAAGATATTTTATGGTTTTTGCAACCATATTTTCCAAATCATCTTTTACTCTTCTTAGATAATATGGCTTTATTATTTCTTGTAATTCTTCCATATTGGTATCTTCTCCTAGAATGCACGCCTTTTTACACTTTTTCTCCAATATCTCGTCAAGTTTCATTTTCTCTTCTGACGTTAAGTCATACCAACTGTTTTTTTTCTTCTCTTTCAGAAACATAGTTGTATACGCTTTTTTTTCGTTTTTCTTATAGAAAAATTTTGCTCCGCAGTAACGTTCCATAAAATACTGCCAGTCCTTTGTAATAGGGACATCAATCAATTTAAGGAGATTGTATAGATTTTTTGAAGAGTTTGTTACCATAGTACCAGTTAATTCAAAAATGCCGTTTGGATTGGCTCTTTTAATCAAGTCTTGTATTATTTTAAATCTATTAGATGTATTATTTGATAATCTATGAGCTTCATCTATGATTAGAAGGTCGTAGTTGCTTTGAAATAGTTGACTCTTACTCATTGCCTCATCAATGATTTTCTTGCTCCTAGAGACGATTTTTTTGGCTTTATATTCTCTTATAACGTTGCCTTCATCATCAACATTAAGCTCTCTTGTATTTATCGTCTGCTTTGGTATTGTGTAAAAATTATCTAAAATATCATAATTGATGATTGTAAATTTTGCATCATTCCATTTCGAGCCTTGAACGATTGTAACGTCTTCATCATTTACGAAATGAGACAGTTCTCTTTTCCAAGTTTCTTTTACTGAAGATGGTGCAACTATTAGTATGTGTTCGTATTTTCCCTCTAATGCTGCAACAATTGCGGCAATTGTTTTCCCAAAACCCATATCGTGCGCTAGAATGGCTTTCTTTTTGCTTGTAAGGAACTTTACTGCTTCTTCTTGATGAGGATAAAGGTTAAACCCTAAAAGCTCGTTGTAGGGTTTAAAATCAATTTCTTTCAAGCTCCAATCCTCAGATAAGAAATCAGTCAATATTGCTCTTTTTGGTGCGAATACCTCCACTGCTTTTTCTTGTGACCTTCTATAGATACAATAGAAATGGTAGAATTGGTTTGTCTCTCCCATGTACCAAGTTATCTTAAACCTATCAGGAACAAATTCAGTCTCCCATTCCTCTTGACGTTTTTTTCCATACCAATCTGGGATTCTCACAATCTTATTAATCAGCTTTGGCTCTTTATCGTGATTATACAATACGTACTCAGCCTCAAAATCATTCATTGTCTTTGTCTTATAGACGAAAACAGAATTTTTAAGACGAATTATGTAAGAGTTAGTTCCACTATACTCTTTCAATAACTTATGTGCATTGTCAATCTTTTCTAATGAAAGTGCCATTATATTATATTTTAACTAGTTAAAATATAATATAAAATTTGTAAAAATCAAGGCCTATCAATTGATTTTTTTCGTATATTTATATTATATATTGTAATATTATGGCAAAAATACAGTTTAATACAAAAAATATAAGACGTGTACCTATTAACAGAAACAGTTTATTCTATGATGCGGAGTCATTTGCATTGGAGAGAGAAATAGGTAAGAACTATATCGAGCAAGATATGGGTCAGACTGTTGTGTTATACCAAGTTGATGCATCCAAGACACAAGTGGATGCTGTATATGGAGAAACTGACCCTAGAAATGTTGCTTATAAGGCTCCAGTTGAAATACCTTGTGTGTATAAGATTGAGGAATCTGAACTAAAATCTTATAATAACGATAAACAACTAGGTACTTATAATAAGGTTGGTAAACTTACTGTTGGTGTCTATAAAGAAACATTAGACGAATTGGGTGCTGATATTAAAAAGGGTGATTACATTGGAATACAAGTTACACCAGAACATATGGAATTTTGGGTTGTTGTAAATGATTTAAAATGTAACTATGACAATGCCCATACATTATGGGGTACTATTCCTTTGTATTATACAGTACAAGCCGCACCAGTTGATGAATCTGAATTTCATGGATAAAAGAATAGATTTCTTAAATAATCTTAAAAGTTGAATTGATATTTTGTCAGTTCAACTTTTTTTCGTACATTTGCATCAAATAAAACAATAAAAATGAAAAAAGGCATATGATTAACACAAAAAATTGGAACATAATTAATGTTATTTCATTTTTAATTAAAATGAAAAATATTGAGATTGTTGGAATAAACAAAACTAGTATTCTAATTAGGGTAATTAGAGTGAACGCCTATTGGGAATTATTTGAAGAAGGCTCAGTTAAATGGAATTTCCGTGAAAAGTCAATATCTTGGTCTAAAGGTTTTTTTGAATGCTATGCCAACTTTAATCAAAATTGTAAACAATATATATTATTTGATTTTGAAAAACCATTTATTGACTTCAGTAAACTTGACGAATCAGATTTATCTTGTATTACGTTTACAACTGAAAAAGATTTGAAGCGGTATAAAGATGACAATTTGATAAATGACGAGCATATAGTATTTGCATTCACTCGTTCAAATATCAATGTAAGTGGTATAAAACAAATAAGAAAAAAACTTATGGATATGGTAAATGAATTGTTATAGAAAAAGGATAGATGTTACTCTATCCTTTTTATGATATTCTTACATATTTTGAAAGAATTGAATCAATATCATATCCGTCAAGCTTATTGATATATCCTCCCCAATCACCACATTGTTCCATACCAGCCCAAGGGTGAACATGGTGCATAATGCAACCTTTCATAATTTTAAGTAGTTCAACAAGTTTATCTCCCATTGGAACTTGGTGAAGATTCTCCATAATTTCATCCATTTTTTCATCCAAAATCATATGGTTTTTATCTTTAAGATTGTGAGCAATATTATCATCTTTATTACTCATAATATTAATTCTGTTTGCAACCATATTAATAATGCTGTTGGCTTGTTGGTCTGTTTTCTTTGTAAGTCCTGCCTTATATTTCATTTGAATATAAGCTGGGTCAGTTCCATTGAATATAATATTACCAATCATATTTGGGTTTGGGTCGTTGGTTGCTTCACCACGAACACCAGCCCTAAGTTGAACTTCACTTTCTTTTGTGGTCTTATTATACCTTAAAAGTATATCTTCAGCACCTCTACCAACGACTGCAACATCAGATGATTTTGGATATGCGCCTTTTGTATCATCATTGTTAGATACCCTTTCTAATGGTAAATTATGTGCTGGTTCCATTAACAATGATGTGGCATTTTTCGGTTCACAATAAGTATTGAACTGTGGCTGTGAAATAATAGGACCAATATAATATCTTTGTCCGTTAGATTCTGCATCATATATTAGTAATACAGATTCACCCACTTTTGGAATACTTTGGAAAGTTTTAGGCAATAGAGGGAATGCCCAAGGAATATATTTTGTCTCATTATTCTTTGGGTAATCTTTACCTTCAATTTCTGCTCTTACTCTAAGTCCATCGTAAGGTTTATCCAATTCATGTTGTCCATCATCAATATAAGATGAATTCAAATTTTCGATTTCCCTTACTTTTGCGATAACAACTCTAAATTCACTCATTACTTAAAACACCTCTTTTTTTAAGTTCATCGGTAGCTTTTCTGTATAGAAAATCCAAGTCTTCCAACTCGTGTACCAATTCTATTATTTTACTTTTGCGAATGTCGTATTCGTTATCATAACTCATAACTTTTAAGTTAATTTCTGAGTTAGACATCTTTGAAAAATCTACATTTCTATCCATAACATTTCATTTAGTTAATATCACCAAATCCTTGACCTGCTGATGTATTCATTCCTTGTACAACAACTGGTCCGCCAGCGTTAGCACCAAATGCTGTAATCATTAAACCTCCAGGTTGTACACCAACTTGTAATGAGGCATCTTTTTTTAATGCCCTATATATTTCATTAACATAAGCATAAGAATACCCAAGGCTCATGTTTTCACACCCAGCTGGGTTCTTTCCAGTAGGAATACCTAGCTTATTCAAATCTTTTGTGATATTTGCCACAGACTGAATCACAGATAGTCCTGGTCTGCGTATCATTGAACAAACAAGTAATAGTCTTGATAATTGTGGAAATGGTGGTCTCACATTGTTAAAGAAATTACTTATTGTTTTACATATTTGCTCTATTCCCATAATATCTTTTAATTTATGTCACCAAAAGCTTGACCTGCTGATGTGTTCATTCCTTGTACCGTAATAGGACCACCAGCGTTAGCACCAAATGCTGTAAGCATCATAGAACCTGGTTGGAATCCTACTTGTACTGAGGCATCTTTCTTGACACCTCTATATATTTCTTTAGTATTTGCAAATGTAAACGCAACTGTAAGATTTGCACTACCGTCTGGCATTGAGCCAGTAGGAATACCTAGTTTATTCAAATCTTTAGTTATATTCGCTACAGACTGAATCACAGATAGTCCTGGTCTGCGTATCATTGAGCAGACCAAGAGCAATCTAGATAACTGTGGGAAAGGAGGTCTCACATTATTAAAGAAATTACTTATCGTTTGACAAATTTGTTCTATTCCCATTGTTTAACATTTGTTAGTTGAAGGTTGTTCGCCCTCTTTATTATGACTAGCATCAATATCAGCATAATCAACTGTATCGAGTTTAGTATCTTCGTATTTGTTGCTGAAGCGGAACCAGATAAATGGACAGTTACGTATAATCTCCAAAATAGCATCAGCATAGTTCTCAAGCTGTTCTCTAAGCAAGATACTAGCAAGCATCTGTATAATTGGTTCTAGAGCCTTTAGAACAAGTTTTAGAAGCTCTTGGATTACCATATCACGTATTTCTTTGACGATTGCAACAATAATAGTCCTTAGTGCTTGTATTAAATCTTTCATTGTAAACTTCTCCCAAGTTCCACCCATTATTTTCTGGTTAACTTCTAGGAGCATCAACACTTTAGGACTTAGAATACCATTTACAATTGCAGTAGTCAACGCTTCAATTAAGTCGAATATGAAATTAAATTCCACATCGAATTTATCAGATTCTTCTACACCTTCACTTACTATTACAGCAGCTTGTGTAATTGCTCTATGTAGAACGTCAACTTGTTCATGTAATTCAGCATTAGCATCGTATTCATTAAGAATGTCATTAACGCTATCAAATAAACATGTCTCGTGTGTTACATTGCCGAACCTTTCTTGTCTAGCTCTTTTCTCTTCTGCTTTTCTAAGCAACGAGTCATATTTTGTATTATCGAATGTATAATAACAGTCGTTAATTTCCGAATCATCTGTTTCAAGAATATTCTTGATAATCTCTTTAATTGTTTCAGTACCTTCTTGATGTCTCATCCCAAGACCGACACTGAGACCCATATTCATATTGAGTACAGATTCCATTAATGAATGAGCCAATACTTTTGCATCGAAAAGTTTAATACTCATTACATAGTCATAGTTGAACTCGAATACAGTAAGACCTGGGTAACACTCCATTAAGTCTTTGGCTAGTTCTTCAGAATTATCAACAGTTACTTCACGGCTTTTTACATTTAGTTTAACTTCTGCGTGTGGTGTGGTAAATATTATTTCATCCCCATCATCATTTTCGCTTACAGTTCCTTCAGCAAATGTAAATTTACCATTGGCATCAAAGTTTCCTTTATCATCGAATAGCATTTTTTTAAATTGCCAAGGTGCTTCTCCTTTCGACAAAATAGGAGTGTGAACGTATGGTTTGGGAAGAATAGTAAAACGCAACTTATTATTAACTAATCCAGTCAATGGAGCATCGCTTGATGCTTGGTCTAAATACTGTATATTGCAAAGACCTCTTTCTTTACCAAAATCTCTGCCTTTACCTTTATATTTTGTATTACCATTTTTTTTGTTAACACCCCATCCAAATCCAAGATTCTTACCAAGTTGGTCAGCACGTCTAGCATACCAGTTAACTGATGTCCAGTCATCTGATACTGGAACAATCGTACTGTGTACGACATTATTAGCTTCATCGGTCTTGTTGTCAATACACATAGAAACTATATGTCCGTCATCGTATGTGAATGTATTTCCAAGCAAAATTGATGATGGGTTATTATCACCATACATTACTTCAAGTGGTGATAATAATGTTGCATCAGATGGAGCAACTGAAGCTGGTTGACTGACTAGACTATGCATATTGTCTGCCAACGTATGAACGTCAGATACTTTTGCAGAATTAGGGAATTTACCTTTATGGATTACAAGCCATAAAAAGGCATCCATATCATCAGCCCTTGCGAATTTATATGAATCTTCAATACCTTCAAGTCCAAAATACCAGTCAGACCCAAATTCACCAAGTGGGTTTATTGACAATTTATCCATAAAGTCAATTGACTCAATATTGATGTCAATACCATATTCTTGTGACGTATTATAGTCTGTTGGTGCTTTGTGGCGTTTTCTATATTTTTCAGGAATTCTAGGGTCAATTGAACAAGAAATCATATTCTTTAGGTTGGTAAGCAAAATAGCTTTCACAGCAATCTCAAGAACTGGTATAATGTAAATCAAGAAGTTTGTAAGCCACAACTCTATTTCTTCACGTGTAACGCCCAAATGTTTTAACAACTGGATTAAGAACCCAATTGGATTGGCTGAAAACGTCAAAGCAATAGATGGGTCAACAATAATGATTTCCATTATTGTTAAAACTTTATCAATTAACGCTTTAGCAGTATCAATAGAAGCCATAGCTTCCTCTTGCATTTTCTTTACACTTGCCATTATTTCTTATTTAATTCAATTTTCTTAGTTTTCTCTTGTAGAGAGTCATCTACTATTTTTTTAATGTCATCGAAATTGAATGACATATCTTTAATTGCTTCGCTTCCTTCTAGAGCACCTTGAACATCACCATTGTGGTGATATATGTCTGTAAGAATTTTGGCAATTTCTATCTTTTTTGAGATAGCTTTATCCTTTAACCCAAGGTAATCGTTTATAGCCTTTGCATATTTGCTTCTAGCGTCCATTGGTTCTTCTTGTAGTTGTGTCGCTACAGAAAGTTTGTTAATTTCGTTCTGAGCTTGCACAATCTGCTCATCAGCTAAATTATATGCATTTTGTAATAAATCCCTTATATTTTGTACATCATTAAGTTCTATTTTAAGTTTTCCCATTGTTTTTTTGTTATAAATATTGCCGTTTGGATTTATTCATTAATAAGTTTCCATTTAACGTCATAATATCTTTTCTTATATACTCTAATTGCATCCCTTATCTCTTTTGTATTCAACATTGTAGTTTCTTTCAAGAATAATAGGATTGAACTCTTATTAAACTTATTACTACCCATTTGGGCAAATAGTTCATCCCAGTTTCTCATAAGGTTTACCAATGCCTTACCAACCTTAATCTCATTCTCGTTAAGTTTCATCTTCTCTTTATCTGCAAGAATCCTTTCAATGTTGTCTACGGTGTGTCCTGTAAGCTCTGTCAAGAATGTCTTTCTTGGGTCAGTTTCATCATAAGAATATGAAATGCTATCAGATATATCATTTTGAACCGTTTCAAACGGATTATCGTAAGAAACATTTCTTTTCTGATTCTTTGAGAACTGATTGATTTTATAAATCAAATAGTTTTTACAAATTGTACCGCAATAAGAATATGCTTTATAATTTGTGCTAGGGTCAAAGCATGATAATTTAGTCATAAGGAATGATATTGTATCGTCAAATGTTTCTTGGAATTCTTCATCTGGTGGATACAAATTATATCTCCTTATGATTGATTCAATCATCTTCGTAAATGCAGGTTTGAGGGTTGTGTTGAAGATTCTATTTTTTTCCTTTTCATCTTCAGTGTTAATGTAATCTACAACAGCTTGCTCTTGTTCTTCATAGAAGTAGCCTTTTCTCTCTTTAGATGGTTTTCTACCCCTCTTCTTTTTAACTTTTTCTTCTGTTACGCAAATTTCTGACATTTCAAATGATATTTATAATTAGGGATTATTCCTCAGAATGATTAATTTAATACTAAATATCTTATCAAAGGCAAATCTGCGTAATTTCAACACACTTTCTTTCACATTTTCCAATTGGAAAATCTTCGTGTTGCCGTTTTGATGTAATAAAAAATGGCATTAACCACCATAATTAATGCCATTTGTTTTGGTTTATTTATGTATGCCAATGAATAAGTAGAAAACATCATCTGCCACATCGTTTTCTACTTTAAGAATAAATGGCTTTTCGTTATAATATGATTCAATTTGAAACATTAGTTTTGCGAAAATTTCAAAATAATTGCTCCAAATTCCACGACCATTAAGCCCTCCTGCAACACATATTATATAATGATTAGGATATTCATTTTTTTCTTGGCATAAATTTTCAACAATAGAAAGACTTTTACATTTTGTGGCATCTATTTTTTCTATAGATTTATTGACAATTTCGATTATTTTTTCCTTATCCATCATTCTTCAGCCTCTTTACTTTTATTATTAAAAATAAATTTATTAGGGTCACGTTCAACATTTGGATGGAACATATACTCTCTTTTTGCGAGGTCAAAAAGCCATTGTGTTTCTTCTTGGCTAATTGTTTCTTTATAGATTTCTGTTAATGAACCCTTTCTTCCAAGCTTGTGGTTATATCCCACCTTTGGAATTACATAAACAGTCTTATTCTTATTAGTTGCACGTAACAGCCATTCATACCAGAATGTAATTTTAATTGATGGCTTCAAGCCACCCACTTCTTTCCAATCAGCAGTATTGAAGATACTACCTGTCATGTAGAAATCGAAATAGTTCTGTAGACAGTCATTGTCAATGAAACCAATCTCATTTGAGAATGCAGAAGCCCATGCAGCCTCGTTTCCAAATCCGATGTACTTACCGTCATTGAAATCTGTGATGTCCTCAAGATACATGAATACGCTTGTACTTGGCATAAACTCGATGTACTTCTTAGCGTTGTCATACCAGATTGGCGTGTATGTATCATCAAACTCAAGAATTGAGAACCACTTCTCTTCGATTGTGTTAGCGGCTGCGTTGACAAGTTCTGCGAAAGAGCTACCTTCTGACTCTGACACAACACCAAGCCTATCGCTTATACCCTTCAACTTCTTTCCATCAGTGCCACTTGGTACTGAAAGCAAGACATTGAGTTCGCTTGGTACTGACTCAACAGCCTTGTTTAACAACTCAATATTTTCCTTACCAAATTCATTCATTGGTATTATCACTACTAGCTCTTTCATCCTTTAACTTTTCTTTTCTTTCTTCAATTAGTTTATTAATTTTTTCAAAATGTTCCTTCTTGATGGTCTCACTATCTTTATCAGGATTTTTGAATTTCTCTTGAATCATATCGCAACACCATGCAACAGCTTCTGCTTCAGCATCCATGTCGAAATATTTTCTTCTATGCTCTGCATGTAAATCAGGATTTACAATTGGATTTAATTTTTCAACGTAATCCATAACATCTTTAGGATTAAGTTCTTTACAATATTTCAAATACTTCTGAAAATCAAATTCATTTGGCTCTAAGTTTCCAATAATTCTTCTTGTCATTGGGAAACCAATAATTTCGAATGCATTATACCAATTATCATTACGTTCAAATAGCCTATCTGTTTGGTCACTCTCACAGTAAATCAAGAATATTGCAAGTTGCTCATAAGCAAATGCCAACTCTTCCTTCCTATCATTTGGAAAACCTTGTAAAAATCCTAATTTATCCCATCTATCAAGATAATCCTTGAGTTGGTCATCCATCTTCCCACTTTTTTTGGCTTGTTCATATTTGTGAACACAAATTGACACATCTGGGTTAATGTATCCAACTGTATTGCTTTTTAAAAGTTCTTTCATATTACTCTTCCTCCTTCTTAGCTTTAATCTGGATGATTAACTCTTCCATTTCCTTTTTTCTCTTTCCAAGAGTGTCGTTAACGTATGTAAGCAACTCACCCTTAGTCTTATCGTAAGAGTACTTTTCAAGAACCTTCTTACCTTCTTCCTCAAGGACAGCTGGAACCTTATCCATAATCCAAGAACGTACTACGCTTGCCAACTGCTTATGTAAAGTGCTATAATCGTTGAACCATACGCAACAGTTTGGAAGAGTACCGTCTTCACTTGCAGTCCAATCCAACTCAGTCTCTGGAACCTTGCACATTGTGATTGCACCACTCTTGATTGATTCTAGTGCTGCATAACCGAAACTAGCATCCTCATCAACAATAATTGTAATTGCACCTTCACGCAATGCTTTTGCAAAATCTTCCTTAGACAAATTTCTAAGCTCCTTGAATGAAACCCACTTGAACATTGGATACTTCCAGTAGAATGGCTTTACAATCTTCTTAATGTTAGACTGGTCTTTAGAAACTATGTTTACAATCATCTTTCTTGGCTCATTTGTCTTACCGAAAAGTTTAGAGATAAATGGAGTAACCTTTCTAAGCTTTACATATGGGAAAGATTCATTAAGCTCTGCTGCTTGGTAATCAGAATTGGTAATACCTTCCATAATGCCGAAATCACCCCACTGTGCTACGTAAGGCATCTGTTCAACCAAGTAGTTATAGTTCTGAAGAATTGCAACTCTCTTACAAGGAAGCTGCTTTGTCTGGTTCATAACTTGTGAATAAATCTCAGGTATAAACAGCAAGTCAGATGGTGATGTTCCAACCTCTCCCTTGTTTACGTTGTAGTGTGGGAGATTTGCGTATCTCTCATCTAACCATGCGCCAACTCCTACAAACTCTTCCTCAGTATGAAGCATACTAACATTGTATCCCTCTTCCTTTAGAATCAATGCGAGGTTGTAGATATACTCTAGGCTACCACTTGGCACGCCCTTTGAATCAATTACGAAAAAGAAAATTCTGTTTTCTTTCTTATCAATCTTTGAAATCTCTCTTTCAATATTCTCAATGACTTTTAAATCCTTATCACTCATTATCGCTGTCTTTTATATCTTTTATTAATTCATACGCTTGCATCGTATTATATGTTATCTGTTGTCCTAGAGACATAACCTTTGGGTCTTCAACCGCATCTAGGATGTCAATAAAGGTTTTAACAAGGTCGTAACGAATTGTATTCTGTCCTGTATAATCATTAACCTTTACCTCTTTAACCTCTCTTGTGTTTGGCATCATTTTATCCTTGTCGGAATCATAAATGTAGTTCTCTGTAATTTCTACATCACTTGTTCTGTCATTTGGATTACCGAACACGAAATCAGTTATTTTGTTGATGTCGAAAATAAATGTATTATTCTTCATTATTTCAATTTGTTAAAAAATTCTTCATCAGTGATTATTTCGCTCAAATTATCATAATTCAAGAATGCCTTATCTTTACAATCCTTATTGAATGGTCTGTTAATCAATACAACCTTCTTACCTTCTGGAATCTCTTTCTCAAAGAATTCGTCTCTAGCAGTGATTACAACGTCACACTCTTCCCACACCTCTTCGATTGACTTAGGGAATATAACCTTCCTTACCCTAGTTCCAATCTTACTCAAGAAGAAGAATGTTGACTGGATTGTTATTGCTTCCTCGTTCATACTATAGAAAATGATTCTGATGTCTTCATCTTCGATGTTTGAAATATCAGTAAGCCAGTTTGTAATCTTTACTGCCAATTTCTTTTCCATTGTATTGGCACAACCAAATATTTCATAAGGATAGTCTATGAACAGGAAATTATTTCTCTCGTACTTGCTGTCGAACTTAGCAAATGTTTTCAAGACATCCTCTCTATCATCTATATCGTCTGGGTCAACATCAGGAGCATATTCCTTTGCGTAATACTTAATAATCTGCTTGTTGATGTTTCTGACCACATGGTTTAACTCTACACCAATTGTTATCATATAAAATATAAATTATTTTGTTATTATTTCAATGCTTTTTGCATACATTCTTTACAAACTGGTTCTTGACCACTTGCCTCTTGTATGTCTGCGTCATATACTGACATTTCCTTGCCACATACTGAGCAATATCTTTTCCTCTCAACTTCAGCCAATGAAACAGGAGCGTCTTTTCTTTCCTTCTTCTCATATTTCTCAGCCATAGTCTTAGAATAATACTTAGCTTCTAGATTAAGTGGAACTCTCATATATTCATCCCAAGTCAATGTCATAAGATATTCATAACCTTTCTGCTCGAAACTCTTGAACTTGCCGCCATTGATGAAGCTGTATGTTACCAAGTCATCCTCATTAGTTGCCTTATATGTAACAAAAGAGAAATTCTTAATTGATGAAGCAATTTCATTTCTCTTAATCTCATATTCACTTTTCACATCAAGCAACTTAGAAATCTCATTGATGAATGGCTTTGATGTTCCGTCATATGGGTCTGGTTCTGTATTAAAGTGTAGTGTTGTCTCAATTAGACCAGTTTCATCGTTAATATTGACATCTACCTTTGTTGCAAATTTCTCAACCTTGAATCTAACAAGAGCATCGTAGTCTATTTCAAATCTGTACTTCTCAACTCCATAGTTTCCAACTTGTTTCAAACTATCTAATACTGATTGACATATATTTTCATTGTCTTGTGTAAATCTATACCTTTTTCTGTCTACAAGTCTCTCTTCTTTCTCTTCCTTTACCGCAACACCGTTTCCTAGGTATTTGTAATTTTCAGATTCATTGGCAACCTTATATGTTCTGTATCTTAGTTCCTCTACTTCTTGAGTAACCTCACCTTTCAGCAAATGTTTTGCAACTCTCTGGTCTGATACCTCTTGCTGTATTGTAACTCCATTATCATCTACTGACTTATTACCCATAATTTCTGTGTCAGCAGCTTTCATACCGAATGGGAGTCCATACCAGAGATTTAAAAAATACTTTTTAATTTTACTCATTATTTTCCATAGTTTTTATTATTTTATTTATAATCAAGTCATTTAATTTAAGTTTATAACTAATTAGTTTTTGCCTAGTTTCAATTAAAGACCTAAATTCTTCTGGAATATTTTCAAAAGTTTTGTCTCCAGTTGTTAAAGCATAATTATCAGTCATTTTAGAATATTCTCCACAAAATTCTTTGACGATACTATATAATTCATATACTTTTTCTAATGATAAATTTTCTAATTTCATTTTTTGTCAACATCTATTGGAAATTTATTACCAAATTTTTCATTTATTATTTTTCTATTTTCATACCAAGTATCTTTTAATTTACCGATTGAATTATGCGCAATCCTTATATTTGTAGTAACCCCAATTTTACATTTTTTCTTCAAGAGATTTGCAAGACAAAAATAAATGTCATAAAAGTCAAACGACTCTAAATCTCTACTAAAGTTTTCTGATATTCTCTTTTTATGTATTGCAATAAATAAACCATCAATTACTGCAACTTCTTGTAAATCCTTATCAAGAAGAGGGGAGAAAGCAGTAAGCCATGATTTACCTTCCCATCTGTGTAGAACTTGACCGAATTTCTTCTCATAGTTCCACCAAGCACCATTTTCATCAAATTGTGCAGACCCAGCAACTCCGATGATACCGTATTTCTCGTTTTCGTTGAAAAGTCGTAAAACTTCTTTACCCCAACCCTTTCTAAGAAATTCAATGTCATCGTGTATATATACAATAATATTTGTTTCGATTTCCTCGTTTACTGTCATATCGGCATATATTTTAGAAAGAGATATGCCATCTGGGTTATGAACGCAAATAACGTTCAAATCGCAGCCACAAGTTTCCTTTATGTGGTCAATGAAACCCTTATTCTCTTCACCCTTCTTTTTGGAGCAAAAAATGACTGTTATTTTATCTTCCATACTTTTTATAAAAAATAAAAAAAAAGTGCCTAAGAATCAAGTCTTAGACACCCTTTTTTAAAATTTATTTATTAACAGCAGAAACAGCATTTTGTGAATTGATTATAACGTTTGCATAATCTCTGAATCCATTGAGGTCTTTAACGCCTAAATAAGACATTGCAGAACGAAGATAATCCATGAAATTTGTTGACCAACCGTGCATTGTATATAACACTGGTAATGTTTTCTTTATTCCCTCGCTAGTCTTAGTTTTTGCGCCATTCAATGCAATCTGTCCTTCCCTTGATGCCATACCATAGAAAGTAGCCTTAATGTCACCTAGATATATTTCCTTGCCATTATATTTGGCTCTCCATCCAACATTTTCAAGTCTAAAATCAGTTAAGTCCTCTAATTCTGTATTTAATGGTAATTTAAACCACTCATCACTATTTGCAGTCTTAGGTGCTGCGGACTCAAGCATCTTGGCAAACACACTACCAATCATAACATAATCTGCTCCAAGTGCCAAAGCTTTAATAATGTCACGATAGTTTCTTATACCACCATCAGCAATGATTTTAGGCAGTTTTTTAAATTCTCCGTTAAACCATTTATTTTCTAATGATTTTTTAACTTCAACTGTTTCATCAATAAGAGTTGCCATTGGCATGTGGATACCTGTATTTGAAGATGAAAGGCATCCGCACCCACTTCCTATACCAATTCTAATATAGTCAGCACCGACTCTAGCGTATTCTGCATATGTTTTAGGGTTTGCAATGTTACCTACCATGATTATTATATTATCACCGTAAATATTTTTTGCCGACCTAACTAGGTCAACACTTTTCATCATATGACCATTTGCTATATCAATGAGAGCTTTAATCTTGTTTTTCTCATCAAGTTTTTCTGCTTCATTGCAAAATATATGTTCAAATTCACTAAGAGAATAAGCCGACCATCTACCCTTGATTGAGTTTTCGACCCTGACAGTCAGTGATTCAGTTCTAGGTAGAATGGCATGAATCATTTCATCCTCAAACATTCCAAAGTTTTTACTATTTACTACGGTGTCCATTGGTGCTGTAAAAAGTGGTAACATACACTCTTCATCCAATGGTATACATTCTGACCTATGTTCGACTAGACTTATCACATTTGGCATTATAGTGACATCTTCATAGGTGTAATATATTTTATCTTTTATTAATCCCATAAATTTTTCTTCTTCGTTTAATATAAAATTCAGGTTTTTTTTCTACACCATTAATTTTTATTGTTGAACAATTTAAGATACTAGCAGTAGATTCTTCTCCATTATTTTTTCTAATTCGAAATGCTCCAGAAAATTCTTTTGGAAAACCAACTACAGTTCCTCTATATATTGTACCCCATGAACTAGTTGCTTCTATTGTATCTCCAATTTTTATAAAGTCATCAGAAAACTTAATATTGTTTTTTGAAAAAGCATTCCATTTGCTCCTTGCTTTTTTGTATCTTGGATTTTCAGTAAGAGACCTATCCCTAACTTGTAAATCCCAAAATATATCATGGAATCCAAATGCTAGCATTCTGTTTGTCAAAAATTCCCTCAATGACATTGGCTGAAAGTATGTACCATAAGCACCATCATATTTCCATGTTCCAAGGTTTTTTTCATGATACATCTTGTACATTATGTCCATTATTTTCTGTTCTTTGCAAAACCAAAAAAATACCTCAAATATATCCATTTAACTACCTGTTGAACCAAATCCGCTAGAGCCACGTTCAGTTTCTGAAAGTTCCTCTCGCTCACTTATTTTTACATTGGGGTAAGGTAGAACAACCATTTGAGCAACCCTTTCTCCAACTTGATATGGAGCATATTGCATCGGATTATCGTAAATCCAATTTCCTGCGTTTTCTGCATCCCTTGCGATGCGAGGCCAGTTAAATACTACACTATCACCACTACTAGTTGTGAATGGTTCGTAAGATAACCGAGACATAAAACATCTGCTTTTCTCAATCTCTGCCCTAACTTCAAGCGATGTTCTGTTTTTGAAACAAAGCATTATTTCACCCCTATAGATTGCTGAGTCAGCAATTCCGACATGATTGCACAAATAAGCGTCTGTTTTTCTATTTGAACTTCTTGGAAACAAGAATATACCATAATGTTTGTCAGTTTCAAACGCAAGACCAGTATGATAGATGTACATATCGTGTTCTCTGTCATATTCCACTGAAATTGCTGTCAAATCCATTCCAACGTCACCATCATGTGCGTATTCTGGAATTATAGCATTTTTATCTAACTTCTTAAGTTTAATTTCCAATGGCGTTTGACCAATTGCTTCCTTTGCGTATGTGATAAAATCTTTTCTATCTAGATTTTCAAAAAATTTGTTATCCATTACTTTCTATCGTTTAAGGTTAAGTATGTTAATTCACTTGCTTGCCTGACGATTGTTGCCATAATACTTGAGTGCCATCTTGCTTGGTCATCAGTCAAATCTCTATCATTTACTGTCATTGCCTCTGCCTCTTCTGTTGAAAAATTAATTCCACAAACTTGGCACATAATCAAGGAGTGAAGACCAGTTCTGATTGATGGTAGGTCACTGTTGTATTTATAAACAAGACCTCTTTTTTCTATTTCCCAAGTATTGTCGTTTGGTATAAGTCTGATTGCCTTTGCAAGTTGGTGAAGCAAACAAATTTTTACCAAAGTGTTCTTGTCTACCCTTTTACCCTCTGGTAAAAGTTCATTCAATTTAACTGCGTATGGGGTTAATGTCTTTAATACAATCTCAAGCAATGAACCCTCGTATGCATTACCAAATTCATTTGAATTGGTGAAACTGCCGTTCATAATTGCAGTTCCATAAGTTTCTTCAAGACGAGCAGTATCAATTCCTAGTTGAGAAAGCTTTTTGAAGAATAACATTAAATTTTTTTCTTTAGTTTCTGTTGTAACCATAATTTTAAGATTTTTTAACTCCAATGCAAAGATATAAAAAAAATGTTAAAAAATCAAATTTATCATTAAAATAATTTTTTCTTATAATCCATGTTTCTTTTGGTGACAGTTTTTACATAGTACCATGAAAGCATTGTTAGGGTATTCCCAAGGTAATTTATTTTCTTGGTAATATATGTGGTGTATTTGTAAATTAGTGCGACACCCACATTCAGAACATTTTTCTCCTTGTTCATTTAGAATTTCTTTTCTTTTTTCTTTCCATTTTTCGTTTTTGAGTAATAATTGATAATTTGATGGTTCTGTTTTTAACTTTTCAATTTGTTTTTTATGATACTCAATCTTTTTTATTAATTTTTTTATATGTTCTTCGTGTAATTTTATTCTTTCTATTTTACTTTTTTTCATAAAAATACATTTTTTGCAAAGATATATAAAAAATATTAAAAAAACAAAAATAATTTTTTATAATCTTTTTGTATAATATTATAATATATTATTAATATCTAAATAATATTTATATAATAAGGAAATAATAATTAATTATATAATATTTGAGAAATGAGTAAGAATAACAGAATGCAACAACCTTATGGATATAGGGAGCAAAACAAATTCACAAGTGAAACTAACATGATTTGTGATGCAATTTCTGCTGGTGGTTCTGACAAAGACATCATCAAGCAGCTTGTTGAAAAGCTAAACATTATTTTTAACAAGGCTTTCGTTGATGCTCAATATAACAAGGACAACGAAGAGTTTGAGTTCCGCAACTATTATGGTGCTGAAGTCGGAAATGTTGAGTTCCCATTCATTGTAAAAGATGCTTCTTACGATAAAGATAGTGAGAAGATTATTGTCACTTTCAAGGATGAGACAATTGACCCTGTTGAGGTTGATATGAGTGACCTAGTTTCTCTTATTAACGATGAAGCAACAGCTAGAGGC
>Ga0247611_10003559_pt1 | contig 22854 bp, 20 predicted proteins | sample 177DNAGHGhighgp2_FD_192422 | JGI IMG/M metagenome (GOLD analysis project Ga0247611, IMG submission 192422) | Sheep rumen microbial communities from Palmerston North, Manawatu-Wanganui, New Zealand - 1770 DNA GHGhigh gp2 | ecosystem: Host-associated > Mammals > Digestive system > Stomach > Rumen... | reverse complement strand
CACAAACGACTACAAGTACAAGTATGTTGCTCCCGGTATCGACCTGATGTTCAACCTGAGCAACCTGTTCTGCGGCTGGAATCCCAACCGCGTGTTCAACCTGACTGCTTTCCTTGGTGGTGGTGCTAACATCGCTTTCTCAAATGATGAGGCAAACGATATTGCTAAGAACCTGTCAAGTCTGAATGCTTATGATCTGGATTATGTATGGGATGGCACAAAGGTTAGACCTTTCGGACGTGGCGGTCTTGAGGCTGCCTTCCGTCTGAGTGATGCTGTTGCATTGACCATCGAAGGTAATGCTAACATCCTTGGCGACAAGTACAACTCCAAGAAGGCAGACCGTAAGCTGAAGGCCGACTGGTATTTCAACGCCCTTGTTGGCCTGAAGATCAATCTCGGCAAGAGCTATAGCAAGATTCTGCCTCCTCCCGCACCCGCTCCAGAACCTGCTCCGCAGCCTGTTGTTGAGCCGGAGCCCGCTCCGGCACCTGCTCCTGTGGTTGAGGAAGTGAAGATTGAGCCGCTCCGCCGCGACATCTTCTTCGTGATCAACAAGACCATCATCCGTGACACTGAGGAGCAGAAGGTAAAGGACGTGGCCGACTATCTGGCCAAGTACCCCAATGCCAAGGTTCAGGTAACTGGTTATGCTGATGCCGGTACAGGTAATGACAAGATCAACGACCGTCTGGCCGCCGGCCGTGCCGATGCCGTTGTGAAGGCCCTGAAGGAGAAGTATGGTGTGGCTGAGAGCCGCATCTCCTACGACAGCAAGGGGTCACGTGTGCAGCCGTTCGCTGAGAACGACCTCAACCGTGTGACCATCTGTATCGCTGAGTAATCTCTGATTATTATATTTTAATAACCCTCCCTTATTGCGCAATAAGGGAGGGTTATTTCTTAATATGGGTAGGATATTTTTTAATAATGACTAGTTATTGGTGTCGTTTCATTTTTTTTTTGTACCTTTGCCGTCAATATGATTACAATTGAGAATATCCATCAGGGTTTTGGAGCCCTGGAAGTACTGAAGGGCATCGACCTTCATATCGATAAAGGCGAGGTGGTGAGCATCGTTGGCCCCTCGGGTGCTGGTAAGACGACATTGTTGCAGATTATCGGAACGCTGGACAGACCAGATGCAGGGCGTGTTGTCGTAGATGGTATTGATACCAGTAAACTGTCAGCCAAGAAATTGAGTGATTTCCGCAATCAGCACTTAGGTTTCGTTTTTCAGTTCCACCAGTTGTTGCCAGAGTTTACGGCTTTGGAGAATATCATGATTCCGGCCTATATTGCAGGTGTTTCGCAGAAAGAGGCCAAGAAACGGGCGAAGGAATTACTTGAATTTATGGGGTTGAGTGAACGTGCTTCGCATAAACCCAACGAACTTTCCGGTGGTGAGAAGCAGCGCGTGGCAGTGGCTCGTGCGCTGATTAATAATCCCGCAGTGATTCTTGCTGATGAGCCCTCGGGTTCTCTGGACTCAAAGAATAAAGCAGAATTGCATCAATTGTTCTTTGATCTGCGTGACAAATACGGTCAAACATTTGTGATTGTCACTCATGATGAGGGATTGGCTGAACTGACAGACCGTACCATTCATCTGAAAGATGGTGTCGTCGTCGGAGAATTATCGAAAGGGAAGGAAGAATCAGGGAACGAGGTGGAGACCATCGTCACCGATGGTGATGATCTGTCGCTTGTATAGGTCGCCTACAGCTTGTTTGAAGACTTTCTTTGAAACACCGAAACGGGCGGCAATCTCTTCTGCAGGTGATTTGTCACCAAGATCACAATGACCATCGTGTTCGTAAAGGTAGCGTAGCAGTTCTTCTGAGAAATCCAGAGCCAGTTCATGGCCCGTTTTCTGTTGATAGCGTTCTACTTTTGCTGTGGCCATCAACCGATGGGTTTTCTCGTCTTCCTTCACGTAGACATAGTATTTCTTGCCACGCTCCATGCGCTGTTTCTGCTCGCGGAAGGGGCAGAACAGATCTTTCATCAGTCCCCAATGCAAGAAGGCCCCATATTCATTGGTCCACGCACACTCCATCCACGCAAACTCCCCCACTTTTGCTATCGGATGCTCTGTGGTGGCGATGGTACGTTCGTCCTGATCCAGATAGATAAATACCTCTATTTCATCACCGATACGCATATCTTTCGTTACATACCTATTGGGCAAAAGGATGTTGCCTTCATCGCCGCCGTCCAGATACAGACCGTAATCTGTACGTTTCTTGATTCTCAGTATATGATAATCTCCTAATTTCAGCATAATAGTCTTACTCTTTTACTTCTCTCTTTTTGTGGATCCATTGAGAGATGGTTGTATAAAGTGATGTTTCCTCATGGTGCTGAGCCTCGGTGAAACTCATGTGATCATCCTTCTGGTCACCATACTGATCTGGGAAAATAATCATGAGGTTCTTGCCAGAGAAATATTTTTGCAGTTCGTCAGGCAGGCGCTCCAGGGCGTTCTTGTACGAAATCGTACCTTTACGGGCAGTAATCACGACAAACAGGTGATCTTCCTGAATGGTGGCAGCCAATTGCGGTAATTCATTCCAATGCCCCATAGGCGTATATTCTGCTCGTACATTGGGGTGACGGTTGTTGATATACTCGGCAATCAGCACGAGTGACTCCTCGCGACCATGAAACTGGATGCGGCAGTCAAGCTGTCCAGCCAGACGACTCAGACGCTCTAACCAGCGATGGAAACCAGGCTCAAATTCAGCCCTTGAAGGCACTGCCACCTGAATGCGTCGCAATGTATTAAGGGGCTGCACAAAGCGGATGAGGATAATCTGACGGTTCAGGCCGTTATAAAGGCTCTGAATGAAATCGCCCCAGAACTTGGGATTGTGTTCTGTATGGACGTGCATGCCCATAATAATCTCAGAACTGCTGAATTCCCGGAAAGCGTGCTTAATGCCGTTGGCGATGTTGGAAGCCAAGCGAACCTGCGTCTGCATCTGCACCTCAGCGGCTGAAGCTTGTTGTTGTAGTTGCTCCAACAACTGTAGTCCAGTTTCGCGATGTTTAATGGATTTTTCATCGTCATAGACCACATTCAAGGCTACAAGTCCACGGTTCAACCGTTGGTTGCGCATCAGTAGGGCTAACGACAGCAGTTGAGGGGCAATTTCCTTGTATTTGACACAAAGTAGGATTTTTTCGTCATCATCCGGAGTGTTCGTGCTTGTCGATGTACCAGGGTAGGAGATGGCGTCGCGGTTTTGGGTGAGCACAATCTGTTGGGAGGCATGCTCTGTCATCATGGAAGAGATGATACAGGTAACAAGAATCATCATGACGACACCGTTGATCATATCGGTATTGGCAAGATAGATTCCTGGGGCAATCTCCAGGCGCATGCCAACCATCACCATCGCGATGGCACCGGCAGCGTGGGCAGAGGTCATTCCAAACATCATATTTCCATCGCGCTGAGGCAACCGGAAGAACAAACTGGATATATAGGCAGCCACTGCCTTGCCGAATGTTCCGAAAAAGGCGATAAGACAGACCACCAGCAAGACCTCGAATGAAGTGAAAACTGTTCGCACATTGATCAGCATGCCGACACCAATAAGGAAATAGGGGATAAAGACGGCATTTCCGATAAACTCAATGCGATTCATCAAAGGTGAAACCTTAGGAATATATCTGTTCAATATTAATCCTGATAGGAAAGCACCGAAGATACCCTCCAGACCGATTGCAACTGAGAGTGCTGCTGAAAGGAACATCACTGCTAATACGAAGATATACTGCATGACCGCATCAGAATAACGGCGGAGGAAATAGCGAGCCAAACGCGGTATGAGCCAGACAGATCCGGTGATGAAGACAATGAGTTTTAGAAGGAACGTGAGGAATAGAAGGAAGGAGGAGTCGTTGTTGGCAGTAAGGAAAGTGGAGAGGGCAGCAATCATCACCAGGGCCAAGAAGAGAGAAATCATTGAGGAACCGACTGACAACTGCACAGAAGGATGCCGCTGCAGGCCGTATCGGCTGACAATGGGGTAGGCAATAAGGGTGTTGGAAGCCATGATACAGCCTAACAGGAAAGAAGCGGGATGACTGTAGTCTAACACGGTTCTTGACATGATATAGGTGAGGATCAATGGTATGAAACAGGTAAGAAGACCGAAGATTAAGAACTGGCGAGACTTGCGTTTGACACTCTCCAAATCCATTTCAAGTCCTGCAAGAAACATGATATAGTACAGGCCGACACTCCCGAAAATTTCGAATGAGATGTCGCGCTCCAAGATGTTCAGACCATATTTGCCAACGACGACACCTGCCAGTACCATGCCGATGATATGCGGGATGCGCAGCTTACTCATGATAATCGGCGCAAACAGAATGATCATCAGCACGACGAAGAAAATCATCGTGGGGTCGGCTATCGGGAAATATGCTGCTATTAATGTCATTTCGTGTGCAAAGTTACTGTTTTTTTCGGAAAGAAATGTGAATAATGTGAATAATTGGTTCAAAAATATAGATATAAAAGAAAAAAAGTAGTACCTTTGCAGCCAAATTGTAACCATATTAAGATTAAACAAGATGAAAGTAGCAATTGTTGGAGCGAGTGGAGCTGTAGGACAGGAGTTCCTGCGCATTCTCGCAGAGAGAAATTTCCCGATGGACGAACTGGTGTTGTTTGGCTCAGAACGCAGTGCTGGCCGTAAGTACACATTTAAAGGGCAGGAAATCGAAGTGAAACTGTTACAGCACAACGATGACTTCAAGGATGTTGACATTGCCTTCACTTCTGCAGGCGCTGGCACATCGAAGGAATTTGCCGAGACAATTACTAAATACGGAGCCGTGATGATTGATAACTCCAGCGCTTTCCGTATGGATGATGATGTGCCCTTGGTAGTGCCTGAGTGCAATGCCGAGGATGCCTTGAAGCGTCCCCGTGGTATCATTGCCAACCCCAACTGTACTACGATTATGATGGTGGTTGTGCTCCAGCCGTTAGAGAATATCTCTCATATCAAGCGCATCCATGTGGCTTCTTATCAGAGTGCTTCTGGTGCCGGTGCAGCAGCCATGGCTGAACTGCAGCAGCAGTATAAGGAGATGGTTGAAGAGGGTGAGGTAAAGACTGTGAAGAAGTTTGCCCACCAGCTGGCTTATAATGTCATCCCTCAGATTGACGTGTTCCAGCCAAATGGTTATACCAAAGAAGAGATGAAGATGTACAATGAGACCCGTAAGATCATGCATACCGATGCCAAGTGTTCGGCTATGTGTGTCCGCGTTTCATCACTGCGTTCTCATTCAGAGTCTGTTTGGATTGAGACTGAACGTCCTATCAGCGTGGAAGAGGCTCAGAAGGCAATTGCTGCTGCTCCTGGTTGTACGTTAAAAGATGATCCCACAACACTGACCTATCCGATGCCGCTGGAGACAGCCGGTAAGGATGATGTCTACGTTGGCCGTATCCGTAAGGATCTCAGTGACGAGAATGGTCTGACTTTCTGGCTCAGTGGTGACCAGATTCGTAAGGGAGCTGCACTAAATGCTGTGCAGATTGCAGAATACCTGGTAAAGGTTGGTAATGTCAAATAGGCTTTATTTATTCTTGTTGCTGCCGTTGTTCATCTGTTGCGGTTCTGGTGATGATGACGGAAACCGTTTGGGTGAGCAGATTGTCGGTACCTGGTATCGTGGCTGGGAGGAAGGTGATGTTGAAATCATCGGTGATGTGAATGTCTCACCAGAGGATTTTATCTATCACTATTTCAAGTTTGAAGGCGATGGCACATATAACGGTATGGCGAGAGATGGCTCGTTTTGTGCTTACGACACATACGGCGACACAATCTATGCCGGCACCTATAAGTGTGATAACGACAACCTTCGGTTGGAATATACCAACGGCAACCAAAAGCAGAAAATTCAGGCGCGTGTATTGTCGTTTGATGACTTGACTATCAAGCTGGAGTATAAGAATACGGATATGGATGTTCCTTTTACGGTTCGGATTAAGCTCAGTTCAATACCGACGACACCTCCGGATATTTTTGGTTTCTAATCCTCTTCTTCTTCTACATCGGCTGCACGATATACGAAAGGTTTTGCTACCAGCCAATGTGCAGAGAAATATCCCAGGCACCCACCCGAGAAATTAGGTATCGGGTTGGTGCCTGTGTTTTCCATCATCTGCATAGAGAAGAAATAGTCGTAGGTACGTTTGTCGATGGTGTAGAGCTCTATTCGCAGATCGTCACCGTCACGGAGGACATCGCTGCCGTTGTCCCCTTCACGGAAGAAATTGAATAGCTGTTGCCGTTCCTTGCCAGGGTCGTTGCGGTCGTCTAAGACAGCCCATCGATAGCCTAAGTCATTGCGGTAAATGTGCATAAAGTACCAGTTGTCTTCGTTGGGCAGGTCCTGGAAATTCAGTTCACCAATTTGGAACCATTCTGTGGCAATTTTCTTACGAATCACTCTGAACGAATTGATTGTAGTTTTATTTTGCATGGTAGATGTTGATGTGAAGTGTTCGCCGTCGACATCCACAGTAATGGTATAGGTTACGCCTGGCACGCCCTTACTACTGGAGTAATAGCGCCCGTTGGACATATATTTGAGCTGGATTCTGCTGCCATCATCACCGGTAATGACGACAACGGCATTACTGATGTCGCTTTTGGTGCTGTTGTCGTCCATATTTTGGGTCCGGCTGATACGGGCTTCCATGTTCGTATTACTGACAGATGCCTCGACTACATAGAGTGAGGGCACCTGATGGTAATCAATGTCGATGTCCTTCTCGCAGGAGGACAAAATAACGATATTTAGACAGAATAACAGGATGACAGATAATCTCATGGCACTCAGAAATTAATGTTAAACGATACAGACGGAACGATGCCGAAGAGTGAATACTGCACGGCCCGGGTGCCGTTGCCTTGTTCGCCGTCCTCGAAATTGATGAGGAACGGATTGTAGCGATTATAGAGATTGTAGATGCCGAAGACCCACTCATGGGTAGTGCGACGGTATTTCTTTGACCAGACGGCACTGATATCAAGACGGTGATAGTCGGGTGCACGATAGCCATTACGTTCGGCATAATAGTATATCCAGTTGTCGATAATCTGATATTTCCCACTTGGGGCTGTAAAGGCTTGGCCACTGTTAAATAGCCAGGCTGCACTCAGACTCCAGCGAGGGGTCAAACGATACATGGCCACTATGTTGATATCATGGCGACGGTCGTTATTGGCATCATACCAGCGACCTCCGTTAATTCCTTCAATACGAGCCTTCGACCAAGATAACGTATATCCTAACCATCCCGTGAAGCGCCCGTTATTCTTTCTGGCAAGGAACTCAACACCATAGGCTTTTCCATCGCCAGGCAGGATCAGACGTTCAATCTCAATCTCACTGCGGAAGGTCTTGCCGTCGCGATAGTCCAGAATATTGGATATCTTCCGATAGTAGCCCTCAACAGAGAAATCATAGGTCTCATCAGGAGTGACGAAAAAGAGACCTGCACTAATCTGGTCCGCAATCTCAGGCCTGACGATATTACTGCTGATGGTATATCGATCGAAGGGCGTTGATGTGCTCTGGTTACGCAGGGCATGGATATTCTGTGATGTCCGGGCGTAGGCAGCCTTGACGTTAAAGGTCGGTGTGAGGGATAAGTTGAGACTGACACGAGGCTCCCAGACAATGTGGGTCTTGACAATCTTGTTCTTTTTGTAATTATAGTACCAGTCGATCTCACCCTCTGGAGTGAGGTCGTAATAGAGGGAACCCCCTAAAGGCGAAAAAGTGCTTAATCGTAGTCCGGCTGTGGCCGTCAGCTTTTCGAAAGGCTTCAGGGTCGCATTGAGCCAGACGGCATTCTCCCATGCCCGGCGCTGCTCTTTCTCGTAGGTGCTGAGCACCTGCCATTCTGCTGATTTGACATTGAGTAGTGATGACTGGAAGCCTGTTTTCAGTTCGTGCTGTCCAAGAGAGAAATTGAAATCTTGTCTGATACTGGCTTGACGGATATGACCTTTATACCAAAGATTGAGTTTCATGAAATCAACGCCATCGTTGTTTTCGTAACTGCTATAAAGCAAGGTCGTCTGAGCGTTAGAACCGCCATTGAAGTGATGGAGCCATTTCAGGCTTCCTGTCAGGTTACGCCAACGAATATCAATCATATCTTGCAAGGCAGTGCGGTCATAGCCCGTGAAAAAGCTGAGGAAAAGCTGGTCACGGGGTGTCATCGTCCAATCTATTTTCGTATTAATATCGTAGAAATAGAGCGTGTTGTCCTTGAAATCTTTGCTGAGTTTAAGGAAAGCATCAAGATAAGTACGGCGTGCGGTTACAAGCATCGATAGTTTGTCCTTTATGATCGGACCTTCAATGGTGCCTTTGGCAGACAACAGACCGATGGTCGCACCACCATGCCATTGCTGTTTGTCGCCTGTTCGTCCGCTGATATCGAGAACTGCGGATGAAGCCCCACCGTATTGTGCGGGCAAAAGACCCTTGTAGAGTGTGGCACCAGCTAAAGCATCGTCATTGAAGGCGGAGAACAGCCCGGCTAAATGCCCTACATTATAGACGGGACAATTGTCAAAAAGTACCATGTTCTGGGTGGAGGTTCCCCCACGCACCTGAAAACTGCTCGATGCATCACTCTCTGCCTTAATGCCCGGCAACAACTGGATACTCCGCATAATGTCAGTCTCACCGAATAATTGCGGAGCGGTCGTCAGTTCCTTCAACTGGAGCTGCTCAGCCCCTGCTTGAACACTCTGTAGACGTTGTCGGGCGGAATTCGACGTAATAATGACCTCGTCGATACGTTCCGAACGGATGGTATCGGCGTCATCAGGGACTGTCAGAAGGGCAAAAAGTAGAATGCTTCCTGTAAACATGGGTGCAAAGGTACAAAATAATTCATAATAACTATTTTTTATTTCACAATTATTTCGTATATTTGCAGCAGAATTATCAAACTAGTATGATTATGAAGAAGATTTTTGTAGCTTTAATGGCTTTTGGGATGCTTTGCGCCTGTAGTAGTGAACCTGTGTACCTGAACTATCACGGATTGTCGATGGGCATGCCCTTCAAGGCTTTCTATGATTCCTTGACAAATCGTGGCTTTGCCCTTGATTCTGCCCGTTCTGACTCTGCTCTTACCAATGTGGTCATGACTAATCCGGATGAGAAGTATCATCTTGTGTTGGCTCAACAGAACGATACATTGAAGATGATTCAGGAAACTTATGAACTGTCGACTAATGACAGCACCCGTAATCTCTGGCAGAAACTTCGTGATAATTTAGAGAAGGAGTTGGATGCCTGGCCTAACTGTCCTGTTTTAGGTGATGATCATAAGGTTGCGAAGTTTGAAACAGATGGCGGTTTTATCACAGTTACACTGAAGAATACCTATACACCGACATTGAATGTTCTCTATCAAGCTAAATGAGTGGAAAGAGGAAAGTGGAAAGAGAATAGTTGGTAACTAGAAAAGGAGACAATGAATAATTTTATTGTTAGGTCAATAACTGGAGTGCTATTTGTGGCGATAATAGTATGTTGCTTTCTTCGTCCAGAGGCTATGGTGTTACTTTTTGCTTTAGTGACAGGTTTGACTATTTGGGAGTTTACGGGGCTTGTCAATCAACATGTTGGTGTTACTGTAAACCAATTTATCTGCACTGTTGCTGGAGTTTATTTGTTTGTCGCTATGGCTGGATTCAATAGTAGAATAGCTCCCCCAGCTGTATTCATCCCTTATCTTGTGAGTATCATCTACTTGATGATTGCTGAATTGTATCTTAAAAGTAAGAATCCCATCAGCAATTGGGCTTATATGATGATGAGCCAGATGTATATAGCATTATCTTTTTCACTACTAAATGTTTTGGCTTTCCGAGATAACGGGCAGAGTATAACGTATACCTGTTTGTGTCCGTTATCGGTGTTTGTCTTCCTATGGGTGAACGATACTGGTGCCTATCTTTGCGGTTCTTTATTTGGTAAGCACAAGCTTTTCCCTCGCATATCTCCAGGAAAGAGTTGGGAAGGAAGTATAGGTGGCGGTATTATAGTGATATGCGTTGCTGTGCTGATATGGTATCTTACGGATCAATACGGTGTGAACGATATTGCCCTAAATCCTCTTGAGTGGGCTGGACTGGGACTGACCGTTGTCGTTTTCGGGACATGGGGCGATCTTGTGGAGAGTCTTTTTAAACGTACTTTAGGCATCAAGGATTCTGGCTCCATATTACCTGGTCACGGAGGTATGCTTGACCGCTTCGACTCTTCGTTGCTTGCTATTCCTGCTGCGGTGATATATTTATATACTCTGACGCTGTTTTAGTGTAGAGAATAGTAAATTAACAAAGAGGAATGGACTAATCTCCTTCCTCTTTTCTCTTTCTACTTTCTTCTAATTCCTTTGCCTCCAGTTCCTTTGCCCGTTCCTCTGCCATGCGCTCGGCATCGGCTTTCATTTGAGCCTCCAACAATTCTTCAGCACGACTCGTCCAGGGACGCTTGCCAAAGATTTTCTCTACATCCTCTGCAAAGATAACCTCACGGTCCACGAGCAACTGGGCTAGTTGGGCATGTCCTTCCTTATGCTCTGTCAGGATACGCTTGGCACGCTCATATTGTTCGTTAATCATGCGAAGCACTTCATCGTCCATGATCTTAGCAGTGGTTTCGGAGTAGGGCCTCTGGAACTGGTATTCCTGATTGCTGTAATAGCAGATATTGGGCAATTTCTCACTCATACCGGCATAGGCAATCATGCCGTAAGCCTGTTTGGTTGTACGCTCCAAGTCATTCATGGCACCCGTGGAAATGGTACCAATAAACAATTCTTCTGCAGCGCGACCTCCCAGGAGAGAGCACATCTCATCGAGCATAGCATCCTTGGTCTGCAGCACGCGCTCCTCAGGCAGATACCAGGCAGCACCTAATGCCTGACCGCGAGGCACGATGGATACTTTGACAAGAGGGTCGGCAAATTCTGTAAACCAGGAGATAGTAGCATGGCCTGCCTCGTGGATAGCGATACTACGTTTTTCCTTCTCAGTCATGACCTTGGTCTTTTTCTCCAAACCGCCAATGATACGGTCCACAGCATCGAGGAAGTCTTGTTTACCCACCTTCTCACTGTTATGGCGGGCAGCTATCAGAGCTGCCTCATTGCAGACATTGGCAATGTCGGCACCGGAGAAACCTGGGGTCTGGCGTGCAAGAAAGTCAATGTCGACAGTCTCGTCTGTCTTCAGTGGTTTCAGATGCACCATGAACACTTCCTTACGCTCATTCAAGTCAGGCAGGTCTACGTGGATCTGGCGATCGAAACGACCGGCACGGAGCAGGGCAGAATCCAACATGTCAGCACGGTTGGTAGCAGCTAAGATGATAACGCCGCTATTGGTGCCAAAACCATCCATTTCCGTGAGCAAGGCATTCAATGTGTTCTCACGCTCATCGTTGCCACCCATGGCTGGGTTACGGCTACGGGCTCGGCCCACAGCATCAATCTCATCGATGAAGATGATGCAAGGCGACTTTGCCTTGGCCTGCTGGAAGAGGTCACGGACACGGCTGGCACCCACACCGACGAACATCTCCACGAAATCAGAACCTGACATGGAGAAGAATGGTACGCCTGCCTCACCGGCCACCGCCTTGGCAAGCAGTGTCTTACCAGTTCCCGGAGGACCTACAAGCAGGGCTCCCTTGGGAATCTTTCCACCAAGATCGGTGTATTTTTGGGGGTTCTTCAGAAACTCTACGATTTCCTGTATCTCCTGTTTGGCACCGGCCTGACCAGCCACGTCCTTGAAGGTGATGCCTAATTCGCCACCCTTTTCGTACATCTTGGCCTTGGATTTGCCAACGCTGAAGACGCTATTGCCACCGACACCGCCTCCCATCCTTCGCATAAAGAACATCATCAGACCGATGATGAAGACGAAAGGCAAGATATTGTACAGTAACATGTTGAACATTTCGTTCTCGCGACGGTTCTCATAGCTATACTGGCCAGTAAAGGTCTTGGCAGTCTTTGCTTCCTCAATAAAACTCTCCACTTGATCGACGGAGCCGAACTCTACCTCAATATAAGGTTCGTTTCCTGTTTGTTGGGTGCCCTGATGGAAGACATCACGGATATGCTCAGGCTTGACATACATGCGAAGGTTACCCTGTCCTTTGTTGACAACGATCTTCGAGGCATAACCGCGATTCACCATTGCCTTGAACTCTGAGTATGTAGCTTGTTTGGCCACACTGCTGTTAGCAGGACCACCGTCTGAGAACCAAAGTAAGGCCAGAGCCGCAATGGCAATGGCATAAATCCAATTCATGTTAAACCGCGGCATCTTTGGTTCATTGCCGCTGTTGTTGGGTATCTTTTTATTATCCATGATAATCTATTAATCGAGATTAGGTATATAGGTCAGTTTGGCATCTTCCCACAAATGTTCGAGATCGTAGTATTCCCGCACATCAGGAAGAAAAATGTGGACCAGCACATCGGTGTAGTCCATGGCTACCCATTGGGCATTCTCCAGGCCGACGACATGAGTGGGTTTCTCCTTGAGCCGCTCACGGGCAAAATCGCCTACAGACTCGGCAATTGCTTCTACCTGTGTAGGAGAATTGCCTTGACAGATGATGAAATATTTGCAGATGGTGCCTTCAATCTTAGTCAGGTCGGCCACGACGATATCGGAGCCTTTCTTTTCTTGAATTCCCTCTGTAATGGTTTTAACGAGCTGTTTTGTTTGTTCCATTAATAATATAATATGTGTATTTGGTTACAAAGGTACTGCAAATTAAGTGAAATGCAAAATAAAAGCGAAAAATTTGCGGTTTTTTATAAATTTTCCACCAAAAGTTTTGGTAGTTCGGGAAAAAGTAGTACCTTTGCACCCGCAATTGAGAAATGAGTTCTCTTGCAAAAAGGCATTGGGGTATGGTGTAATGGTAACACTGCAGATTCTGGTCCTGCCTTTCCTGGTTCGAGTCCGGGTACCCCAACTTAAAGAAAAATCCCGCCAATTGGCGGGATTTCTTTTTTATTCCTTGTTTTCGGCGTCGATAGCCTTGATCTTCTCTCGGATGAGATTCATGTCATCCTTCAGCTTTTGTACCTTACGGTTCATCTCGTCGATGAGGCTATTGCCTTTCTTCGAGGAAGCATTGAGGAAACCGAGGTTATTCTCGTAGGTCTGTACCTCTTGTTTGATAGCTTCATACTGACGGAACAAACGGGCGCGCTCGTTGTCGAGAGCATTCTCGCCACGCTCAGCCACCTGCTTCAAATTTTGTTTGAAGTTGTTCAGACGACGCTTGGCTACACTGATGTTCAATTCCTTATAGAGCTTGTCGAGTACAGCATGGTAATCATCGTAGAGTTTATCCTTTTCCTTGAAAGGTACATGGCCGATGGCTTGATACTCTTCAACGAGTTTCTGGACTGTCTCCTGGATATTATCGCCGGCTTCTTCGGCTGCAGCCTTAAGCTTTTCGATGACTTCACGTTTCTTTTCCAGATTCTCGCGCTCTTCGCCACGCTGTCCAGCACCAGCTGCATTGCGGGCATCGAAGAACTTGTTGCAGGCACCCAGGAATTCCTCCCAAAGCTGGTCGCCCAGCTTCTTAGGCACCATGCCGATGGTCTTCCATTCCTTCTGCAGGGCAATGAGTTTATCGCCGGTGGCCTTCCAATCCGTAGAATCCTGCAAGGCTTTGGCTTTCTCAATCAAAGCACGTTTCTTTTCAGCGTTCTCCTTGAAGGTGTCTTTTAGGGTCTTGAAATATGTGGCCTTTCTGCCAAAGAAGTCATCACAGGCAGCACGGAAGCGCTCGAAGATCTTCACGTTCATCTTCTGAGGTGCAAAACCGATGGTCTTCCATTCAGCCTGGATATCAATGATTTCCTTGGTATGCTTCTCCCAGTCACCGCTGCCTTTGTTCTCCTGAGCGGCAATGGCCTCTACTTTTTCGCAGAGCTCCGTCTTACGGGCCAGATTCTCCTCTTCCTTGGCACGGACACCTTCGAAATGCTGCTGGTGGCGCTTGTTGATAATGGTTGAGGCTGCCTTGAAACGGTTCCAGATCTCTTCACGCTGCTCTTTAGCCACTGGACCGATCTCACGATATTCGGCATGCAGTTTCTGAAGCTGGTGGAAAGCACTGATGACATCGGGCTCATCGGCCAATTTCTCTGCAGCTTCGCAGAGTTTGGTCTTCAGTCCGTAATTCTTCTTAAAGTCATATTCGCGGGCTTCGCTGTTCAGTTTCAGCAGATCGTAGAACTGCTCCACATAGAGCTGGTAGTTGCGCCACAATTCGTTAGCCTTCTCAGCTGGCACATTCTTAATCTCGCGCCACTCTGCCTGAAGGGCCTTGAACTCTTGATAGGCTTTGTTGGCTTCCTCAGGCGAGGTAATCATACCCTTGATCTTCTCAATGATAGCGAGTTTCTTCTCCAAGTTCACTTGCTTTTCGGCTTCCTGCTCCTTGAAGAGTTTGGCACGCTTCTCCTTGATGATGCCCATTTCTGCCTTAAACACTTCTTCATCCTCATCGGGAGTGATTTGGTAAGCTTCCGGATCACCGCCCCCGTCGATATAGGCCTTCAAATTGGCTTCGCGCTCTGCGATGTGCAGTTTGTAGAAAGAGGTTTTCAGGTAATCGATCTCTTCCTTTTGGGGAGTCTCATCACCATGGGCTATCTCCTTGATGCGGTCGAGCACCTCCTTCTTGGTCTCATAAACCTTACGGGGTTGCTTTTCTTCTACAGCGGGAGCCTCTTCTTCGCTGACAAGTGCCACTTCTTCAGTAGCAGAAGCCTCTTCTTCTGCGACAGGAGCCACTTCTTGGGTTTTTACTTCAGGAGCGTTATTTTCCTGATTAACTTCTTCTTTTACCTCTTGCTCGAGGATGTTGTCTTGAGAGTCCATCATTTAACTTTTTTAGTTACTGACTTGATTGAGTTCACACAATATGTGGCAAAATTAAGCAAATTTTTCGGAACCGCCTAACAATTAACATTCTTTATGTATTATACGAGCCTCTTATGGCGGAAGAACCACCAGCAAATGCCTGATACGCAGATGGAGAGGATGATGGCGATGATAAATCCCCAGGGTTTGGCTTCCATTCCATTGATAAGGTTCATGCCAAACATCGAGGTAATCAGCGTCGGTATCATCATGATGATGGTGACAGACGTCAGGGTACGCATCACCGTGTTCATATTGTTGTTGATGATACTCTGGTAGGTGTCCATCGTCGATTCCAAAATGTTCGTATAGATGAGCGTGGTTTCACGGGCCTGCGTCATCTCAATGTTGACATCCTCAATCAGGTCTGCATCCAATTCGTCGATCTGTAGTTTGAATTTCAGTTTCGAGAGCAGTGTCTCGTTACCTCTAATGGAGGTTTGGAAGTAAGTAAGCGAGTCTTGCAGGCGGCTTAGGCCAATCAGACTTTCGTTGTTTACTTCTTTGTCGAGGTTGCGCTTGGCTTTATCGACAAGCATTGAAATCTGCTTCAGACGTTTCAGGTACCATACAGCGCTGGAAAGGAACAGACGGAAAATCATATCGACGTAATCGGTAAATCCTTCGCCTCGTTTCTGCTGGAAACTGACGAAATCGATCATCATGTTCGTTTCGTAGAAACAGACGGTAATGGTGACATCGCGTTTGTGGATGATACCGAGGGGAACTGTGGTGTATGGTGTCCTTGACCGTATCTCCTTGACGTAGGGGATACGGAGGATGATGAGCATCCATCCGTCGTCGTACTCATAACGGGCACGCTCGTCGGTATCGCTGATGTCCGACATGAAGTAGTCGGGGATGTTGAACTTCTCTTCGAGTTCGCGCTGGTCTTCTTCGGTGGGGCATGTCACCTGTATCCAGCAATTGGGCTGCCACTCTGTGAGCTGGGCCAGTCCGCCTTGGGTGTTCCAGAAAGTCTTCATTGTGCTAATCCTATTTTCGTTTGAAATGGTTTTAGCGGCAAAGGGATTAGCAGCCTTGCTCGCCATCCCCCGCCTTTACGAATTGTAATTTTCCGCCGGGTAATCGTCCATGATTTTGTTACTAATTTGGTTTATCGGGTGCAAAGATACAAAAAAAGATGTATATTTCATAAAAGTAGTCACATATTTCACAGATTTTCACAGAAGAGGTCTGTGTTAATCTCTAATTCTATGTAAATCTGTGAAATTTGTGGCTATAATTTGTTACTACTGGTTATTGATGTTGGGCCACTCATTGATGACCCCTATTTCCGTCAGAATCGGGAGAACTGTCTTGGGCATCTCCTTGTCCGTTTCTTCTACTTGACTATATGCCTCTAGCAAGGCAGGATGTTCTTCCAGAAGTTGATTCATGAAAGCCTGGTTAATAGGCTCTACGGTATTGGACCCTGGATAATAGATGTAGCACATGAATTCGTTCTTGTGCTTTGATGCTGCGATGGCACCGCCTATGATGCCGAACATGACTGCCGAGTTTGAAGTCTGTTTGATGGCCTTGAGACTGAGTGCTGTGAAAAGGATATTTTCCCGCTCGAAAGCACAGGCGGGTGCATACCAGTTGCCAAATCGTACACCTTGGCATGACAGACTGCGGCAATTGATGTAGAGTGAATCATGGTGCAAGATGAGGAGGGCGCTCTTTTTGAGAATCTTGTCAGTTTTCTTGTCACTTGATTTTGGCTGGAAAGAGGCTCCACCATTCCATAATGATTTCTTGCCAGAACGGAATTCTAACTGAAGGTTCTCGATAGCGTGCCAAGTTTTAGTGTGATAGTCGTCGACTGACAGGCAGTAGGCGCTTTGAGCCTTCCCTGCTATTGAAAGCAAAAGGAGAGACAGGAATAATAGTTTTTTCTTCATACTTTTTACTTTATTATATGTATATTCTGAGTCCTGCGTTGATGGAAAGCCGTCTGATGCCTGACGTGTAGTCCTTGGGGAGATTGTCTTGTTTTGGTAAGAAGACGGCGGTATTGTCTAACTTCACTCCTACACCGACATGTTTGGTAAACCTCCACTCCAGTCCGACGGAAGTTTTTATCCCTAGGCCGTACTCGTTGTAGGATCCATTGGAATAGTAGGCATAGCCGAGGCCTATGCCTACGTTGCCAATCCATTTCTCACTGATATGACCACCGTAGTTGAATGAGGCACCGACATAGTTGAGTTTTAATGACTCGTAGGGTACCGACGTAAATGTAGTCTCATTGTGTGCGTATTCGATACTGAATCCATAACCATTACTTGTAAGGTAGCGGTATGATAGTTCAAAGCCCATTCCGCTTAGCCAGGAGTATTCGCCTTGATTCGTATATATTTTGGAAATAATCCATCCTGGCGAGGCATTGATAATGAGGGCATGCAAATCCTGGCTTCTCTGAAGTGTATGCTGTTGGCTGGCAGGTTCTTGTGCCATGCTATTCTGTATGATAGGGCAACACAATAGTATGAGATTGATGATCCTTGCATTTCTGTTCTTCATTTTGTTCTTGATATATGGTATCATAAGATAAAGTGTTGATTCGAGTCCTTTAATATTGCCAGCCTCCCCTTTACTTCTATGGGAATCTCTCTGGCAGGCGTACCTGTCTTGGGAAAATAGCAGGAACCGTCTTTGAGCCGGATAAACCAGACAATCTCGCTTACATCCATCAGTTGATTGATGGGGAGCGAGCCTATGCATGTCGTCATAGCGAAGTCAAAGGGAATACGGGCTTGGGTCAGCACATAGGAAAAAGAATCGAAGAAGTGGGTGGCATAGAAGATTTCCGGTGCGGGAGTCCCCTTGATTTTGCCTTGATAACTATTCGCTTCGGCCAGATAGGCATAGAGTTTGTCGGCTTTTGCCTGTGTAGTCAGCTGACTACGTATGATTTCCTTAATGGCCGTCTGATGACGGCGTGAGTTAGAACCGAGAAAGATACCTGTTGGATGGCTGGTGACATGTTTTTGACGTTCCAGTTCGGCTGTAAACCTGTCATCATCTAGAATCTGCGATACGGGCGGGTTATTAATCAGTCCTGCTTCTTTGGCATTCCTGGGGCCAGTCATCCCGTCCTTAACCATTCGTGCATAGAGGGTTGTTGAGGGATGGTGGCTCTGTGACTGGCCGTTGTAGTCGATGAGTTTGTAAAGCAATGTGCTTTTGTGTTTATTGTCCTCTATGGTCCTGTGGGCTATCTGGTCATTTTCACGGAATTGCAGGTTGATATGCTCGTCTGCAACGGCTTTTCCTTCGTAGTTCAGAATAGGATATTCTGTTGGTATCTCAAACCGGTAGGGCGAGATAATCTCCTTGAAGTTGTGGTAAATGAATATGTCGAGGATATCCTTTTCCTTCAGATTCTCCAGAAAGATGGTGTCCGTGGATTGGGCATTTGCTTGCCAGTCAGGAACCTGTGGTTTAAAAAAAGGAAATGTATTGATGATGCATACACTCCCGTCTGGTTTGATGATTCTGATGCCCATGACCGTCTGCTTGTGGAATGTGTAATCGGTGAGGTCGTTTCTTTTGGAGAAAGGTATGGCAGAAAGTTTTCGTGCTGCATCTTGGTGGTTGATATAGTAGCGGATGCGATGGAGATGGTTAGTGTGTATCCATTTGGGGCGTTGATGCAGCAGACTGGCATGTTTCTCTTGTTCTCTGTTGTATTCTATATAACTGTAGTCTGCTAGGACAACGGCTGGAGCACACCTGTATTTCTCAGGAATGGTGTCAACGTGAAACTGTGGCAGTTTCATATTCCAGACGTTGTTCTCGATATGCTCTGCGTACTTGTAGTAAAGGGTCTCGATGTGGCTTTGTGCGTGGGCGGTAACCTTTACGTTCTGGAGTCTGATATTGGCGGTTTCCAGACGGATAGTGCCGATGTTGCCGATATATATACTACGGCTGATCGGTTTATAGGCAAGATGGCTGAACTTGACCTTCGCTTCTTTCTGTTCGCAGGGAATGGTAAACTGGCCGTTGAGGTTGCTGACTCCTCTATTGAGCACACTATCAGAAGCAGAATAGAGCGTGATGCTGGCATTGGATACGGGGACATCCTTTTCGTCTGTCAGTCGGCCGATGAGTTTGTAAGGGCTTTTTTGGGTACATTCTACGAGAAGGATAGAGTCGCCTCTGTTGGTAAGCCTGATGGGATAGAAGCCAATGCAGAGGCGGATAGCATCGGCGATGGTCAGGGATTCAAAATACTGGGTGACCGAATAGTCTTCCAAGTCATTGTAGATGAATATGATCCGTTGCTTTGTTGTTGAGCGGCTGAGGTCTGCAAGCACTTCGGACATCGGGCAGTCGTGGTAGTTGCGGCTGACTCGTTGCGAATGGAGTGCCAAAGGCAGAAGTAGCAGATATAGGATGAGGGCAAGAGCTTTTTTCATCTGACGTAAAGCGCATTTTGGCGGTATTCTATGTGTATGCTTTCGAATGCGTTCAATGTCCGGGCAATGTCTTCTAGAGACTCTGATTGATGCCAGTCGTAAAACAGTCGTAATTGGCGCGTAGAGTCGCAGAGGAAATGAATTTCTGCTTTATGGTATTTGGCCACGTCAGTGAGTATTTGCTCCAAAGTGGCATTTTCATAGTGTACAATGGCATGCTCAAGTGTAGGACGGGTTTGCTTAACGGCAGGTGTGTTTTGGGGCTGTGATAGTTTTCGCGTATGGGTATAAATGGCAAAAGCCACTCCCGACAGCAGGATGAATGCTATGACAAAATGATACCAGGCGAAGTGGGCCCTCAATTGTCGGAGACCACTCGATAAGTGCTTGTAGACAGCGATACGGCTGATGCCCATGTCTTCTGCGATTTCAGTATATTTCCGGTTTTTGTTATAGTGCTCAAGCATCACTGATCGTGTCTTGGGGGCCAGTTTGTGGTCGATATAGTCGAACACTTCGTCAATGGGTGGCTCTGTATATTCTTCGGAAGTTATTTCGTTGGGCATTAGCCGTTCGGCACGTTCCATAACCTTTTGATGTTTCATATTGTTCAGGCATTTATTGCGAACACTGACCATCAGGTAGTTTTCTGCCCGTTCTGAATCCAGCATCTTTCCGCTTTCCATCAGTTCTGTGAACACGTCGCTTACTACGTCACGGGCTTCCTCCTCGTTGGTGAGCAGTGTCCGTGCTGTCAGCAGCATCCGCCTATAGTGTTGGCGGAATAGTGCCTCTATCGTTTGCCTGTTTTGCATTGCCTTTTTTAATAGTACAACTTAGAAGTGGAAAAGCTAACCTCTCGAGCTAGATTATTATATTAAAATACAAATTCACTGAATTTGATCACCAATTTTGTGAATTTGGTAAGTAAATTCAATGAATTTGCATTTGTGGGTGTCGTATGATGCATTGCATCAATGCCTCCTTACTTTTCTGGGATATCCTCGAGGGTTTTCTTCAGGAGAGCCCAGAAGGGATCGACAGTGGCGATGAGGGCACGTTCAGTAGTGGTATGTGGCGACTTCATTGTAGGACCGAGGGACACCACATCAAGGTGAGGATACTTACCCAGGATGATGGAGCACTCCAAACCAGCATGGTCTACCTGAATAATACCATCAGCATTGAACAATTCTTTATATTCCTTCAGCAATAGATGCAGAATCTCTGATTCAGGATTAGGATCCCATCCGCCATACGAACCAGCCGTCTCAACCTTCATGCCTGCCATGTTGAAGCAGCTCTCCAAAGTCTTCACGATATAGTCTTTCATATCCTCACGGCTACTGCGGGCGAGAATCTTCAGAGATGCTTTGCCTTCACCAATATTGATGATAGCAAGGTTCGAAGAGGTCTCTACGACGCTGGGGTAGGAGGGAATCATACGGACGACACCATCGTGACAGCCATAGATGGCATTGATCAGATTGTCCTGAATCTCTACAGGTACCTCCATCTTGGGTGCTGCCACATCTTCGCAGATGACCTCGATACCACTCTCGATGCCTTTATATTCATCGGTAAAGTCTTCGAGCCAATCCTGGGCGAGTTCCTTCAGAGCCTCTACGTTCTCCTTCGGTAAGGTGAGTACGGCCTCTGCCTTAAAGGGAATGGCGTTACGCATGTTGCCGCCCTGCCAAGATGCCAAACGTGCTTCGCACTCCTCAATGGCTTCACGAACCAGACGTACCAGCAGTTTGTTGGCATTTCCACGACCTTCGTGGATTTCCAGACCTGAATGGCCACCACGCAGGCCTTTGACGGTGACCTTCACAGCTGCATCGTCAGCATCGGTCTCCACCTCTTTATAATCGAGGGTGGCCGTGATGTCGATACCACCAGCACTACCAATCACGAACTTACCCCAGTGTTCGGAGTCGAGATTCATGAGAATATCGCCGTTCAACTCACCTGCGGGGAGGGCGTTGGCACCAAACATTCCCGTCTCTTCATCTGCTGTAATCAGGGCCTCGATAGGACCATGCTTCAGGGTCTTGTCTTCCATGATGGCCATGATGGCAGCCACGCCTAAACCATTGTCGGCACCCAAAGTCGTTCCTTTGGCTTTTACCCATTCGCCATCAATCCAAGGTTGAATGGGATCGGTCTCGAAGTTGTGGGTTGACTCTGGCGTCTTCTGTGGCACCATATCCATATGGGCCTGCAGGATAACACCTTTTTTCTTTTCCATGCCCGCTGAGGCAGGCTTGCGCATTACAATATTGTCTGCGGGATCCTTAAATGCCTCAACGCCAGCCTGTTTTGCAAAATCAAGCAGGAACTGTTGTACTTTCTCGAGATGTCCACTTGGACGTGGAACTTGTGTCAGTGCATAAAAATTCTTCCAAATGCACGTTGGATTTAGATTCTTAATCTCACTCATAGTTTTGTTTTTTTTCGAGGAAGGAGGAAGGAGGAAGGAGGAAGGAGAATACTTCCTCAATCCCGATACTCACAACCTAGGAGTTATTATTTATTTTGGATGTTAGATAATTCTTTAAACCTGACATGACCTTCGATAGGTGTTCTGCCTTTGTTTCTGCTTCCTGAAGTTCTTCTGCTGATATATAACCTAATGATTCTGAGATGTCCAGTTGACATGAGACTTCCGCAAGTGAGCCAAAGGCTATTTCAATGAAATGAATCCTCTCTTTGATAGCCATTCGACCTAATCCTTCTGCTATGTTGGAAGGAATTGATATGGCTGCTCTCCTTACTTGGTCACAGAGAGCATAGTTTTCATATTGAGGAAATTTCTTCAATAACGAATACACAAAAATAACGTATTCTTTAGCTATATGATAGGCATCTACTTTTTTATAGAAGAAATCGTTCATCTTATAATCATTTTAATGTTATTTAACATTACTTTCCATAGCAGGAGTATTCTCCTTCCTCCTTCCTCCTTCCTCCTTCCTCGAAACTCTCCTCGTGAACGAAAGGGCGGCCCAGGCATAGATACCAAGGGCAACCACCAAGAGTGTTTGTACGGTATGTACAATCAGCACGAACCAAAGCGCATGTTCATCAGCCACACCATAGAGAATCAGCATGGTCTTGATGGCGAAGTGCCAAGGGCCGGCTCCATTAGGTGTAGGTACGATGACAGCGAAGTTGGCCACCACAAACGATACCAGTGCACAGCCAATGCCTAAGTGCGCTGTGAAGTCAAAGCAAAAGAACGTCAGATAGTAATGCAGAAAATACATTACCCAAATGCCAATGGAGAAAAATAGGTAGAGTGGCAGGTTTCTGATGCCTTTCAGTGAGAGCACACCTTCCCAGATGGCACTCAATGTCATCTTCACCTTATTATATATAGAGAA
>Ga0247611_10003558_pt1 | contig 22860 bp, 16 predicted proteins | sample 177DNAGHGhighgp2_FD_192422 | JGI IMG/M metagenome (GOLD analysis project Ga0247611, IMG submission 192422) | Sheep rumen microbial communities from Palmerston North, Manawatu-Wanganui, New Zealand - 1770 DNA GHGhigh gp2 | ecosystem: Host-associated > Mammals > Digestive system > Stomach > Rumen... | reverse complement strand
TTGCCTTATCCTTACAAATTTGGCAAATATTTCTGAAAGTGCCAAATTAAACTGCCCCTACAGCGGCATACTTGTTTATTTCGGCAGAAATACGTACTTTTGTATGATTTGGAAGAATAATATGAAAACCTTTTTAGCCTGGTTCCTCCGTAAAGTGGTCCGTTACCGCTCCGATGTGGTAATGGTGAATCTGAGCCGCTCTTTCCCCAAAAAGAGTTATGAGGAAATCCGGGAAATCCACAAACGCTTTTACCTGCACCTGGTGACCATCTTCACGGAAATGCTCTGGGTGGGAACTTGCCGCGGGGAGCGCGGCCGGGAGAAATTCCGTCGCAGCCATAAACTGGAATTTGCCAATCCGGAAGAATACAACCGCCTGGCCGCCCTGGGGCGCCCGATTATGCTGCTGGAGGCTCATACCGGAAACTGGGAAATCATGGGCGGGCTGCCCATCAGTTCCTACGGGGAACCGCTCAATATTCGCCCGGACCAATACGCCGTCACTTATTTGGCCCTGCACAACTCCCGGGCCGACCGTTTTGTGGAGCGGGCCCGTGTAGGCATCATGGAAGGAACAGGCTTTCAAGGATATGTGGAGACCAGCCGCGTCATGCGCTTTGTCCTGGAACACCGGGATACCCCCTTCCTATATACCTTTATTACAGACCAGTATCCCTATTCGCCCCATCATGTGCCGGTGCGCTTTATGCATCAGGATACCGTTACCATGACCGGAGGCGCCGGCCTGGCTGTCAAACTGGACATGGTTGTGGCTTACTTGCGTTTCCAGGAGCGGGAAGGCGGCGGATACCGGCTCTCGGTGGTTCCTATCTGCGAGCATGCGGCGCAAATGGCCCCCGCAGAAATCATGAACAAGTACTATCAACTCCTGGAGGAGGACCTGGAAGAGCAGCCCTGGAACTACCTCTGGACCCATAAACGATGGAAGTAATGAAGAAACTCTTTGTGGCGGCAGCCTTGTTGCTGCCTGTTGTCCTGCCAGCGCAGGAAGTATCCTACGCCCTGCCTTCCACAAGCATCACCGTTAAGGTGGAGGTGCGGCAGGAAACCTTCTTCGCCGGCCCTTATGCGCCCTTTGCCAAGCAAATGCTGAATATGTCCGTAAGTGACCAGGACGCCATCACCACGGAAATCACCCGCGTGGAACTCATCCCCCGGGTAGAGGCCGATACCGATGCCTGGTACACCTGCGACCAGGAAAGCTCCGCCCTGCTGTCGCTCAGCGCCCAGGGCCTGGTGTCCCTCGGGAATGCCGCTGCACCGGTCTCCTGGCGTTTCCTGCCGGGCCTCAAGGCAGACTTTACGGATAAGGGGCTCACTGCCCCGGAGAAAGAAGCCGTAGAGACCATCTTCAAGGAAATGCCCTCAGATACGGGCATGGTCTCCATCCCCGTAGAGCACAAAATCCTGGTGGAAAAAACCCTGGAAGACAAAGCTTCGGATGCGGCCGATGTCATTCTGCAGGTGCGCAAGGAGCGCCTGAACATCGCCTCCGGCAACACGGATGCCAGCTACTCCGGGGAGTCCCTCCGGGCTGCGCTGCAGGAGCTGGAGCGCATAGAAGCAGAGTATATGGCCCTGTTCCGCGGGTATTCCGTGGTTCGCAAGCAGGTTTGCACGTTCGAGGTAATTCCTTCCCGCGGCGTCAAGCACCATCGTTACCTGGTGTTCCGTCTTACGGACGACGGCCCCGTTACGGAAGGGGTGAGCGGAACGCCCTATTACCTGGAGCTCCAGCCGGAAGGCAAACTCCCGGAAGAGGACCAGGCCGATAAGAAAAAGACCCGTGGAAGCGTCCGCTACCGCATTCCGCAGGTGTGCAAGGTCACCTTCTCCTGTGACGGTCATCCGCTCCTGCAAACCCGCCTGCCTTTTTATCAACTGGGCGTGGAGTCATCCCTGTCCCTTTTAAGCCGATAAACCAAACACACACAACACAGATATGAGTATCGCAAACTTAGAACCTCAAGTAGTGTGGAAGAATTTCTACGCACTTACTCAAATCCCTCGCCCTTCCAAGCACGAGGGCAAAGTCATTGACTACCTGTACAACTGGGGCCGGTCCCATGGCTTTGAGACCATCAAGGACGATACCGGCAATATCATCATCCGTGTTCCCGCCACGCCCGGCATGGAGAACCGCAAGGGCGTTATCCTGCAGGGCCACATGGACATGGTGCCGCAGAAAACCTCCGACAGTCCGCACAATTTCCTCACAGACCCCATCAGCGCCTATGTAGACGGCGAATGGGTGACGGCGGACCGCACCACGCTGGGCGCGGACAACGGCATTGGCGTAGCGCTGGCCCTGGCCGCCCTGGAAGACCCTTCCGTGCAGCACGGCCCGCTGGAGGTTCTGGTAACCTATGACGAGGAAACCGGCATGACGGGCGCCAACTCCCTCAAGCCCCGTATCCTTCAAGGCGATATTCTCCTGAACCTGGACTCGGAAGAGGAAGGGGAGCTGTGCGTGGGGTGCGCCGGCGGCCTGGACGTATCGGCCAGTTTCAATTACTATAAATATAATACGCCCGCGGGCATGGAAGCCCTTCGCTTCAAGGTGAGCGGCCTGCAAGGCGGCCATTCCGGCATGGACATCTCCCTGTATCGGGCCAATGCCAACAAGGTAGCCGCGCGCATCCTGCTTCCGCTGCTGGAAGACTATGACGTAAAGGTGGTTTCCCTCAGCGGAGGTTCGCTCCGCAACGCCATCCCGTTCGAGGCCACGGTGGAAATCCTCATTCCTGCCGATAAGTACGACGCCGCCCGCGAGGTCATCGTCTCCATCTTCGACACCGTGAAGAAGGAATACCGGGAGAGCGACCCTTCCGCCCGCATCGACATTGAGGACCACATTGCGGTGGCGCCCAAGTTCATCCAGGGCAAAGCCATCCTGCAGGCGGTGAAAGCCATTCTTGCCTGCCCGTCCGGCGTCATTCGCATGAGCCGTTCCATGGAAGGCCTCACGGAAACTTCCATCAACCTGGCTATCGTGCGCACGGAAAGCGGCAAAATCACCATCCACTCGCTCATGCGCAGCGCCGTAGATTCTTCCAAGGCCTATCTGGCCCAGCGCATGCAGTGCATCTTCGAACTTGCCGGGGCAGACGCCATCAATTTTGCCGGCGGCTATTCCGGCTGGACGCCCAAACTGGATACGCCCATCAACCAGGTGTGCATGGACCAGTTCCAGAAGGTGTACGGCCATCCGATGAAAATCATGGCTACGCACGGCGGTCTGGAGTGCGCCATCATGGGCGCCAAGTACCCCAATTGGGAGATGGCTTCCATCGGCCCCACCATCAAGTATCCGCACAGCCCGGACGAGAAAGTGAATATCGCCTCCGTGGGCCGAACCTGGGAATATTTGAAAGCGGTCCTTGCCCATATCCCGGTCAAGTAAGAAATACCTTAAATAAAAAAGATGCCGGTGGGCTCAGGTGCGTCCAGCCTGCCGGCATCTTTACACAGAGGAGCCTCGCGGCGATCGATCAGGGATGCGGCAGACAGCTTGTGCACCACAAAGATAGACAGGGGAGCGGCACCTGTCAAGATGGTGAAAATATTTTGTTTTTATCCATAATTTTTGTATATTTGCAGTCCTTTTTGGGCCCATGTGGCGCCAAAAAGAATGTAAAACATTTATAAACAATTAATTATGGTTAACCAGTACGAAACCGTTTTCATTGCAACTCCCGTTTTGTCTGACACCCAGATGAAGGAAGCGGTTGCCAAGTACGTCAAGCTCATCACCGACAATGGCGGTGAGGTTGTGTACCAGGAGGATTGGGGCCTGCGTCAGCTTGCATATCCCATCCAGCACAAGACCACAGGTTTTTATTACCTGATCGAGTTCAAGGCCGACAGCCAGTTCGTTGCCACCCTCGAAACCCAGTATCACCGTGACGAGCGCATCATCCGCTTCCTCACTGTCGCTCTTGACAAAGACGCAGTGGCATACGCAGAGAAGCGCCGCACCAACAAGGCCGCCAAAGCCGCTCCCGCTGCTGAGGCTCCCGCCGCTGAATAATTAGGAGGACACAATTATGGCAAACGAAAATAAAGAAATCCGCTATCTGAATCCCCCGACCGTGGAGGTTCGTAAAAAGAAATACTGCCGTTTCAAAAAGGCCGGTATCAAGTATGTAGATTACAAGGATCCTGAGTTCCTGAAGAAGTTCCTCAACGAGCAGGGTAAAATTCTCCCTCGCCGCATCACCGGTACTTCCCTCAAGTTCCAGCGCAAGGTTGCCAAGGCCATCAAGCGTGCCCGCTCCCTCGCTCTGCTTCCGTATGTTACTGACCTTCTTAAATAATCTGCCTTATGGAAATTTTGCTCAAGAAAGATGTAGCCAACCTGGGCTACGCCGGTGAGATCGTTAAAGTAAAGGCCGGTTATGCCATGAACTACCTGGTACCGCAGGGCTTTGCCACTGTGGCCACCGAGTCCGTGAAAAAGCAGCATGCAGAAACCCTTCGTCAGCGCGCCCACAAAGAGGCTAAGCTGGTTGCCGATGCACAAGCTCTCGCTGCTACCATCAACGCTCAGGTCGTTGAGGTAAAGGTGAAGGTTTCCGAGAGCGGTAAGCTCTATGGCAGCGTTACCACCATGGACCTCGCTGAGGCTCTTAACGCCAAGGGTCTGAACATTGACAAGAAGGACATCACCATCCTCGCCGGTGAGGTGAAGGAAGTAGGTGAGTACGAAGCTTCCGTGAAGCTCTACAAAGCCATCAAAGGAACCTTCAAGTTTAATGTGGTAGCCGAGTAATTTTCGGCCGATAAATGAATTTGCCCGCCAAACGGCGGGCATTTTTTTTATGCCATGCTGTTCAGGAGGCGGGCTTTGGAGAGGAGGGAGGCGCCTATGGCACCGGCCTCCTTGCCCAGTTTGGACACCTTGATGACGGTGTCGTTGTTCACCAGGTTCAGGGAATACTTGTTCACGGCGCTACGCAGCGGCGGCATCAGGTAGTGCTCCGTCTGGCTCAGCCGGCCGCCAATCACCACCATGTCCGGATTGAACAGGTTGATGAGGCCGGCCACGGCACGTCCCAAGGTGCCGCCGATGGTCTCGATGCATTCGATGGCGGCTACGTCTTCCTTCTGGATGGCGTCCAGGATATCTTCCAGGCTTAGGTCCTTGCCCGCTTTGTACTGCTCGGACAATAGGGAAGGCCGGCCTTCCCTGAGTTTCTCCAGCATGAGGCGGTGCAGGGCGCTGCCGGAGGCGCCGGTTTCCAGGCAGCCGATTTTTCCGCATCGGCAATACTGGTTGTTGTTCAGGAGGGGGAAGTGGCCTATCTCGCCGGAGAAGCCGGACTTGCCGCTGAACAGCTTGCCGTCCAGGATCATGCCCATGCCCAGGCCCCAGCCCAGGTTCAGGAACAGGAAGGTGCCTTCTTCCTGCGGACCGATGCCGCTCATGTACTCGCCGTAGGCCATGGCGCGGGAGTCGTTTTCTACGGATACCGGTTTTCCCAGGCAGTTTTCCATCACCTGGCGGATGGGCTTTTCTTCACTGATGAAGTAGGAGTAGCTGTAACCCGTGATGCGGTTTACGCGCCCCGTGAGGTTGATGCCAAACGAACGGATTTTGCTTTGCTCGATGCCGGCATCTGCCAGATGCTCCAGCATGGCGTTGCACAGGCCCTGCACGGACTCTTCTGTGTTGGTGAGGGTGTAGGGAATTTCGTCAGTAAAGTGGATGACACGACCGGGGAAGTCCGTTACGGCCAGCGAAAAATAGTTCGGACAGACGTCTATGCCCACAAAATAGCCGGCAGTGGGATTGAGGCCGTATAGGCTAGGCTTGCGTCCCGTGGCCGATTCCTGCTTCCCCATTTCCGTGAGGTACCCGTCGTGGATGAGTTCGTTGACAATGCGGGTTACCTTGGGAATGCTGGTCTCCAGTTCATGCGAGAAGTCGGCCACGCTGTAGCCCGCCCCGTTGTTGCACAGGGTAAGGATCGCTTTTTTTTCACTGGCGTACCGGCCGTGGATATCGTCAAGAAATTTTTTCATGGGACTATTGTTTCCAATATTCTTCTATCTCTTCCAGGGTTTTGCCGGTGGTGTCGGGTACGTGGCGCCACATAATGTAGAGGTAGGGAACGCACATGGCGGCAAAGAGGAAGAAGGTGCCTTGCGGCGTCAGGTTTTCCAGCATCCAGGGGGTGAGCTGGCCGATGAGATAGGTGCCTATCCACAGCGCCAGGCCTGCAATGGACATGGCCAGGCCCCGTACCCGGTTGGGATACATCTCGCTCAGCAGCACAAACACCACGGCGCTGATGGAAATGGCGGTGGAGAACACGTAGAGGAGGAAGAAGGTGACCAGGAAGCCGGTGCCCAGGCCTAACTGCGGGCCCCAGGCGAAGTAGGTGCCGATGGCTACCAGACACACAATCATGCTGCCTACGCCCCACCAGACCAGTTGCTTGCGGCCCACCTTGTCGATGATGAGGAGGGCGATGACGGTGGTGAGCATGTTCACCACGCCCACGAGGACGGTGCTGAACATGGAGCCTTCACTGCTGAGGCCGGCGTCCTGGAAAATCTCGGGCCCGTAATACAGCACGGCATTTACGCCCATGAACTGGCCCAGGATGGCGATGGCGCTGCCCACCAGCACGGCCTTGAGGATACCGGGCTCGCGGAGGGCTTTCCATTCCTCGCTGCTATCCTTGCGCTCACCGCGGACGGCGAGCCAGCGCGGACTTTCCGGAATAAAGAAGATGAGTACCAGGAACAGCAGGTCCGGGATGGTCTCCAGGCCCAGCATGCCGCGCCAGTACTCGTTGTTGAACATGCGGGAGGCCAGGGCCGGGTCCGTCGCCTCCAGATGGGCCCCTTTCAGGACCAGGTAGTTCATCAGATACGCCAGCAGGAAGCCCACGGTGACGGCCAGCTGGTACAGGGACACCATGGTGCCGCGCCGCTCCGCCGGAGACACCTCCGAGATGTACACGGGCGAGACGATGGACACCACGCCAATGCCAAAACCGCCGATGATGCGGTAAATGACCAGCTCCGTAAAATTCCCGCACACGGCGCAGCCAATGGCCGATATGCTGAACATGAGGGCCGATATGAGCATGGTCTTCTTGCGGCCCAGGAAGTCGCTGAGCATGCCGGCGACGGCTACGCCAAGGATGGAGCCGATGAGGGCGCAGCCCACGTACCACCCTTTGGACATTTCCGTGAGGGCGAACTGGTCCGCCACAATGCGGGTGGTACCGGAGATGACGGCGGTGTCGTATCCGAAGAGGATGCCGCCCAGTGCGGCTACGCAGGCTACGAACAGGACGCGCCCTTGGGTCATGGAGTTATTCATAGTTGAAAGTATTCTTTGTAACGGTCGTACAGGTGGCCCGCCTGCAGGTAGGCGCTCTGCGGGCTCATGAAGTGGCTGAACTCGAAGGTGATGGCCTTGTCATAGCCGCAGCGTTTGGCGGCTTCCAACTTCATGCGCAGTTTGTCGAACTTGATGGGCAGGAAGCGGATGGGCATGTCGCGGTCGAAGGTTTCCGCGTTGGTCCAGCACTGCATGCCGTATTTGTCGGCCAATTTTTTATTGACGCTGAAGAAGGCGTCCAGCTCGTCATAGTCAATATGGCCGTCCTGGAAGGCGCAGGCGTCCACATACTCGTGGATGCCGTCAAAAATCTCGTCCCATTCGCGTTCGTGCTGCTGGACGGAGACGGCCTGCTCCTTGGTGAGGTTGCCACCGGCGGCATCCACCGCCTTTTTGCCGTCTATCCAGGGGGAGATGAAGGTGGGCATGCCGCCGCTCACTTCCTTGCACTGGCGGCCCATAGTGCGGAAACTCTCGATGGCGCCCTTGGTGGCGCGGGAGATTTCGCCGGAGATGTACCAGCCGCCAAAACTCTTGTACTTGGCGCCGTAGCGTTCCCAAACCTCGTCAATTACATATTTGTTGGACTCCACCTCATAGCTCATGTCGCCGGTATCCCAGTATTTGCCGCTGTCGTACAGGCCCAGCATGAACTTCATGTCGTACTTCTGGGCCAGGCGGCAGAACATATCGATGAGGTCCATCGACGGCATGTAGCAGCCCTTCTTGAGTAGGTAAGGGGAGGGATAGGTGATGAATTTGCGGTAGCCGCAGCGGATATCGATGACGGTATCGATACCGATGGCTTTCATGTAACGGAAGTCGCGGTCCCATTCGCGCTCCCCCCAGTTCTGGTGCGGGATGTCGTGCGAAATCTCGTCCAGAAAAGTGCCGGTGATGGGCAGGCCGGCTGCCGGAGGAACAATGAGGGTGCTGCTCACGGAAGGGTCCAACTGGATGCCGTCCGCGTTGTTTTTACAGGCGCTGAGCACGGTGGGGGCTGCAACGGCGGCTGCAGCACCCAATGCGGTTTTCTTGAGGAATGAACGACGATTTTCCATAGCAAATATATATGTGTCTTGCAAATATAGGGTTTTCTGTTGATTTTGCAAGCGTATTTTTAATGTTTTTGTTCAATATTGAAAAAAGTTTTTATTATTTTGTTAAAAAGTATTGCATAATTTAAAAGTATTTGTAATTTTGCATGAGCTAAACCTAAAAATACCGCTTATGATTAACCACATAGATTTTCAAAAAATGGCAGAACGCTATCGTAAAGAATTGTACGAAAGCGTGTTACCTTTCTGGCTAGAGCACTCCCAGGACAAGGAGTACGGCGGGTATTTCACCTGCCTGAACCGGGACGGCAGCGTGTTCGACACAGACAAATTCGTGTGGCTGCAGGGCAGGGAAGTCTGGATGTTTGCCATGCTGTATAATAAGGTAGAGAAAAATCCGGAATGGCTCGCCTGTGCCAAACAGGGTGCGGAATTCCTGGAGAAGTACGGCCATGACGGCAACTATGACTTCTATTTCTCGCTCACGCGGGAAGGGAAGCCCATTATCGCTCCGTATAACATTTTCTCCAATACGTTTGCCTGCATGGCTTTTGCGCAGCTGGCGGTTGCTACCGGCAGCGAACATTATGCCGACGTGGCCCGCAAGGTGTTCCAGCGCATCCTGGACCGCCGTTCCAATCCCAAAGGCAAGTGGAGCAAGGCCGTTCCCGGAACCCGTCCCATGAAGGATTTTGCCCTGCCCATGATTATCTGTAACATGGCACTGGAAGTGGAACCCATCATCGAAGACAAGTCCCTGCTGGACAAGACCATCGAGGAAGCCCTGCATGAGGTGTTCGACGTCTTTTACCAGCCGGATCTGGGCGTCATGGTAGAAAACCTGGCTCCGGACGGCTCGCTGGTAGACTGCTTTGAGGGCCGCCGCGTGAATCCCGGGCACGACCTGGAAGCCTTGTGGTTCATGATGAACCTGGGCATCCGGCTCCACCGGCAGGACATCATCGACAAGAGCATGGACATTGCCCTCCGCGTGATAGACTATGGCTGGGACAAGCAGTACGGCGGCATTTTTTACTTCATGGACCGCAAGGGCTATCCTACCCAGGAACTGGAATGGGACCAGAAGCTGTGGTGGGTGCACCTGGAAAGCGCCATCTGCATGATTAAGGGATACCAGCTCACAGGCAACAAGAAGGCCCTGGAGTGGTTCCTCAAACTGGACGATTATCTCTGGACCCATTTCAAGGACAGCGAATATCCCGAATGGTTCGGTTACCTCAACCGCAGGGGAGAGGTGTTGCTTCCGCTCAAGGGCGGCAAGTGGAAAGGCTGCTTCCACGTGCCCAGGGGCCTGTACCAGATTGGTACCATCCTACAGGAAATTGCTGACAAACAATAATCCACAAACACACTATGAAAGTCTTATCCCGTCTTTTGACTTCCCTGGTGGCAGGACTGTTCCTGCTGCAAGGCGTGGCCTTTGCCCAGACGCAAGTCCGCGGCAAGGTGACTGATACGGACGGCAAGCCCCTCGCAGGCGTGACGGTGATGGTGAAAGGAACCACCAACGGCACCATGACGGCCTCCGACGGTACGTATTCCCTGAAGGTGAACCAAGGGGACGTCCTGGAGTTCTCCTGCCTGGGTCTGGCCACCGAAGAGCGCAACTACAAGGGACAGCAGAACCTGAATGTCACCTTGCAGGAAGATGCGCTTTATCTGGAAGACGTTGTTGTGGTGGGCTACGGCACGGCCAAGAAGGAAACCCTGACCGCCGCCGTGAGCGCCATCAAGGGCGACGAACTCCTCAAGGCTCCTTCCACCAATGTGTCGCAGGTGCTGGCCGGCAAGCTCTCCGGTATCTCCTCCGTGCAGGAATCCGGTGAACCGGGCCTGGACCAGGCCTCCCTGCGCATCCGTGGCTCCGTGTATGGCGTAGCTTATGTGGTGGACGGCTTCCCGGTGGACAACATCAACGATATAGACCCTGCCGACATTGAGAGCATCTCCGTGCTGAAGGACGGTGCTTCTGCGGCCGTCTATGGTCTCAAGGCTGCCGGCGGCGTGATTATCATCACCACCAAGAAAGGCGACAAAGGCGACACCCGCATCACCTACAACGGCTCCGTGGGTGCCAGCATGAATGCCAATTTCCCGCGTTTTATGAACGGCCCGCAGTTTGCGTATTACTACAACCTGGCACAGATGATGGACCAGATGGCCAGCGGTCTCATAGCCTCAGAGAATGAGTATGTACCCTATTTCTCCCGTGCCAATGTGGAGGCTATGCTGAACGGTGATCCAACGGACGGCTGGGACAATATTGACTACACCAAGCGCGTCTTTGGCACCGGTCTTACCCATAAGCACAATATCACGGTGCAGGGTGGTAATGACAAAACGCGTTACTTCGTGTCCGGTGGCTATATGGGACAGAAGGGTAACATTTCCGGTTATAACTACCGCCGGTACAATGTACGCGCCAATATTGAGTCCCGTATTGCGAAGTATCTGGTGTTCAATCTCGGACTCAGCGGTGTGGTAGGCCGTCGCGAAACCCCCAGATTCCTTTCCGGTGGCTCGGACGGCGACGCCGGTTATGAAGTGGGCTGGTTCTCTGTGGCTCACCAGGTGATTGGCATGTATCCCTTCCTTCCCGAGAAGTACGGTGATTACTATACCGGAGCTATCGCCTCAAACCAGAGTTTTCCCAACAGCCCGCTGGCTGCGCTAGCCCTCAGCGGCAACAAGAAAACTAATAGTTTTCAAGGAGTTCTCAATGCTGGCCTCACTTGGGATATCCCTTGGGTGAAAGGGCTGCAGCTGAAGGTGAACGGATCGTACGATTACCTGAACTCTTACAACAAGAATCTGGACACCACGTATTATGTGCTTGCGCGCACGCGAGCTGAAGACGGGACTTGGGGCTGGACGGCCCCTATGGTGGATGTCAACGGCGCCGCTGCGGGCAACAAGGTAGGTGAGGGTACTTATTATGCCCAGTCCATCACCGGTCAGGCCTCGGCGAGCTATGCAAACAGTTTCGGAAAACACAATGTAGACGCCCTCTTCTTGGCCGAACTCCGAGATTACCAGACCAACTCGCTTTCCGCGTATGTTCAGAATGTCCCGTTTGCCCTGCTTCCGGAGCTCAATAATGGAACCCCTACATCGGCCCCTGTTTCCGGATACAGCAATGCATCCAGAAGTGCCGGCTACGTGGGTAGGGTACGCTATAATTATGACGAGCGGTATCTTGTGGAATTCACAGGCCGATACGACGGATCCTATAAATTCGCCGGCATGACCAAAACACGCTGGGGATTCTTCCCGTCCGCCTCCCTGGGCTGGAACCTTTCCAAAGAATCCTTTATGAAAGGAACGACTGGCGTGCTTGACAATCTGAAACTGCGGGCATCCGTAGGTTTGTTGGGCAATGACGGCGTGTCTCCCTACATGTTCTTGAGCAAATATGCCCTTGGCACCAAGGTGGTTTACCCGGGTGGTGCTGCGGTTCCGTCCTATTATACGGATGGCATTCCCAACAAGGATCTCAGTTGGGAGAAGACACAGTCATGGAACGTGGGCGTGGACTTCTCTCTTTGGAATGGCCTGTTGGGCGGCGAGATTGACGCTTTCTACAATTATACCTACGATATCCTCTCTTATAACGGCGGTGGCCATCCGGATTCCATGGGCGGCTATTTCCCTACATATGTGAACGGAAATGCCATTGATGCCAAAGGTGTCGATATCCAGCTGAGCCATCGCAATCGTTTCCAGTTGGGCGGCAAGCCGTTCTTCTATGAAATTGTGGGTACGCTCACGTACTCCAAGACCCGTTGGCTCAAATACAACGACGACCCCAATGTTCCTGAGTGGCAGAAGGTGAGCGGTACAACATACGGTTCCCACTGGGGCTGGCTGGCTGAGGGCCTTTACAGGAGCGAGGAGGAAATTGACAACAGTGCCTGGTATGGTACGCGTCCAAACATCGGCGACATCAAGTACACGGACCTTAACGGTGACGGTCAGATTGACTGGCAGGACCGCGGCATCTTTGGAAAGAGCAACCGTCCGGAACTCACTTACGGCTTGAATATCAACATGGGATGGAACGGGTTCGACCTGAACCTCCAGTTCACCGGCGGCGCCTTGTTCCAGGTGTCCATGACCGGTACGTACTTCAATGAGAACGATGACGATACCATCTGGACCAAGACCTTCAAGGAGGGCGGCAACTCTCCGCTGTTCCTTGTGGAGAATGCTTACAGCCTGGACAACCTTGGAGGCACTTTCCCGCGCTTGACACTGGGAACCACCGGCCATGGCGGAGACAACGGCCTGAGCTCCAGTTTCTGGTGGCGGGACGGAAAGTATGTCCGCCTCAAGAGCGCACAGATTGGCTATACGCTGCCACAGTCCTTTACCCGCCGTTTCCGGGTACAGAGCTTGCGTATCTTTGTGGAAGGTAACAACCTGTTCACCATCTCCGGCCTTCCGGAGGGGATAGACCCGGAATCCCCGGGCGTGAACAACGGTTACTATCCGCAGCAGCGCAACATCATGGGCGGAATCAGTATCACGCTTTAATAGAATTGCCTTATGAAAAAGATTGTCTTCATTCTTTCGCTTGTAGGCGTTCTTTCCGCCTGCAACAAGTTCCTGGACATGACTCCGCGCGACAGTATCTCAGACAAAGTCATGTGGGCCAGCACGGAGAGTGCGGAATATGCCGTGAACAGCATTTATTCCTATGCTTATAGTATTTATGCCAGCTGGCCCAGCGCCGTTGGCATGACGGAAGCGTTCACTGACGCGTTCAAGTATGGCTCCTATAACAATTTTGCCTACTGCATCATCCCCAGTTGGGTGGCATACGGCGGAAGCACCCTTACCAACAATTTCGTGGATGTGTATCTGGGCGCCTGGAGTCCGCTCTACACGTCCATCCGACGCACCAACGAAGCCATTTCCAACCTCAAGTCCCTGGGAACAGGTCTTCCGGAGGCAGACCAGACCCGCCTTTTGGGAGAACTTCGTCTAATGCGCGGATGGCTGTATTTTGAGCTCATGAAGCGCTATAGGGAAATCATCATCTACGACGAGGACCTGAGCAAGATAGCGGTGAATAAGGAGCTTTCATCGGAGGCCGAAGGCTGGGATTTTGTATGGAAGGACCTGGAATTCGCCAAGGATAATCTTCCGGAAAAGGCCTCGGCCAAGGGCCGTCTGGACAAAGGTGCCGCCCTTGCGCTCATCACCCGTGCCATGCTCTACGCTAAGGAGTACCAGCGCGTTATTGATGCGGCCGACGAACTCTCTGCCACATACGGCCTCATGCCTTCCTATGCCGACGCTTTCACAAAGAGCGTGACCGAAGGAAATACGGAAACCATCCTTCAGTACAGTTTCTCCTATGCTGACGGCCTTACCCATGAGTTTGACTTCTATTATGCTCCCGGCGGTGACTACAAGCTCGCCAAGTTGCAAGGCGGTGGTTACGGTACGCCCACCCAAGAGATGGTAGAAAGCTATGAGAAGGCAGACGGAAGTGGTATCCCGGACTGGACCCCGTGGCATGGCAATACGGTTGCGGAACCTCCATATGCCCAGCTGGAACCTCGTTTTCAGGCTTCCATCCTCTATAACGGAGCAGACTGGAAGGGCCGTAAGATTGAACCTTTTGTCGGAGGAGTGGACGGCTGGTGCCAGTGGAACAAGGATCCCAAACCCGAGGGCCGTACCACAACCGGCTATTATCTCCGGAAATTCGTGGATGAAAGCCATGACCTTACCGTCCGCAGCCAGAGTACCCAGCATTTTGTACTCCTTCGCTACGGTGAAGTCCTCCTGAACAAGGCGGAAGCCTGCTACCGTAGCAATGACCCCGCAGGGGCGAATTCCGCTGTCCGGGAAATCCGCTCCCGTGTGGGCCTTCCCTATACCGACAAATCCGGTGACGCCCTCTGGAAGGCCATCCGTCAGGAACGCCGCGTGGAACTGGCCTTCGAGGACCACTGGTACTGGGATTTGCGCCGCTGGGGAGACGCTGACAAGGATTATCCCACCGGCCTTAACAATTATCAGGTCCACGGCCTCAAAATTGAGCCCACTTCGGTGGAGGGGCAGTATCAGTACACCTATGTCAGTGTGGACGACAAGGACCGCAATTTCCCTTCCAAGATGTACCGTTTCCCCATTCCGGATTCGGAACTGAACTCCAATGGTCTTGTGAATCAATATCCTGAATGGAACTAGTTATGAAATACAGATATATCCTACTTGTTCTTGCTGCCTTGCTCCCGTTGTCCTGCCATAAGGTGGAGCATGTGGCCCCTACGGCCGACCGCCAGGGCATCACTTCCCTTACCGCCTACTTCACGTCCGGAAAATACGTGGACCAGGAAATGGGACGACTGGAAGTGACAGATCCCAATACGGAACGCTACGTCATCCCTATCCCCTGGTTTTTCCCGGAGGCCTCAGATGACATAACCACTCCCTATATGATCCGGGTACGCGTCAGGGCAACGCTGCAGGCCAATTGCAAGTTGTCCCCGGCGCTCACCACCCTGGACCTAACGGAAGAGAACCATTTCACCTATACCGATGCTACCGGCGCATCCCGTGACATCGTCATCACCGGGGAAAGGGTAAAGTCTTCCAAGTGCGAGCTCCTGTCGTTTGCCATCCAGTCGCCCACCATCAGCGGAATGGTGGATAAGGTGAACCGCCAGGTGTCCCTGATTACGGCCAAGGACCTTTCCGTTGCCCAGGCTACGGCCATGGTTTCCCCGCATGCCACCATTTCTCCTGACCCTTCGGAAGTCCGCAATTATAACACCGACGAAGGCATTGTTTATACGGTGACAGCCCACGACGGTGTCACAAAGGCGGAATACCGCGTCGTCAAGAATGTTCCCGAGAAGATCGATTATGGCGTGAACACCTCCAGCGTAGAGGCTCTGTTCAACATGGATCCATCCACAGGTCTGGGACTTCCTCCGTACAATGCGGTAGCCAATGTCTCCATGGGTGTCATCGACTCGGATTTGATTGTGAATATGGGAGACGGCTCCACGCCCCGCTACTATAACAAGATTATCGGCACTTATGGCGGAGAAATCAAGTTGGGCAGTGCTGTCCCTACCGGTGCCATCGCGTCTGATGAACAGGATCACCTGCTTATCTGCAACCTGGCGGCTTCTGGAGAAACGGTCAATATCTGGAAGACGGCGTCTGTGAAAGAAGCGCCCGAACTCTTCTATTCTTTCACCAACGAAAACGGCTTGGCCGTCCCTGCTGGTTCCGAGATGAAGGTGATTGGAAACGTGGAGGAGGAAGCGGCCATTTCCATTACGTGCCCCGGCATTGCCGGCATTACCGCCAGCAGCTATTTCTGGAGCCTCCATGTAGTTGATGGTGCCGTTGTCTCCTGTGAGCTCAAGGATGTTTCCGGCAGTGTTTTTGCCTTTGAAAACATGGCGGGAAGCACCTATCAGTGGAGTGCCTCTCCTTCTAGCAGCCCCTGCGTCCCGGCGGCGTCGGCCACCAATGACGGCGGTTGGTACTGCAGCGTGTACTCCGACAACGGTCTTACCTGGTTCCAGCCTGACCTTACTGTTGGCAAGCGGCTCAACGGATACGGTGACGGCTCTGACGATGTGGATGGCGGCGGCACGTACGTGGACAGCAATACCGACCCCAACAACCTGGATACCAAGGGATTCAACAAGGCTAATTACCTCGCCTTGTTTGTTTCCAACCATTTTCCCAAGTGGTGGCCCGGCCCCCAGCTCTATGTCTATGATATTACAAGCGGTCTTCAGGGAGACAATGTCTGGAACAGCCCGTCACTAGTCTTCTCCAAGCCTTACATGTACAATATGCAGTACAATACTGGTGCCCAGGATGGAAATGGCGCCTGCGGAGACGTAATCCTGGCTCCTTCGGCCGACGGGTATATGCTCTATATCTATTATTACGACCATTATTCCCAGATGATTGGTGGTTATAGTTTAGACTGTATCAAACGATGAAAAGATATCTGTTTTTAACGCTGTTGTGTGTGGCGGCCTCCTGTTCCAAGGTCGCCAGCACGGACATGCCTGCCTGGCGCTGGCCGGATCCCGATGACCCCGATGTGCCGGAGGTAGTGGAGACACACCCGGCCATTGTGGCACAGGGTTGGACCAATGTGACGGCTTCCTATGCGGCTGTCCCGGACGGCATTGCAATCTACCGCAGTCCCGAATCCCTTGGGAATGTCAAGGCAATTGCTTATATAGCTGTGGCGGACCTTTCAAAAGTTACCTGGGATGTGAAAGCCATTGACGATCCTACCATCAGCGGCACTACGGAGTCCCTTAAGACTCCTTTGGAATTCTTTAAGGAAACAGCGGCTCCCGTTGTCGTGAATGGCGGTTATTTCTTCTCCGAAGGCGGAAAGAATTACAATGCATCAGTTGCCGTCAGCGGCGGCCGCACGTACGGCGTAAATATCAATTATGCTTCCACGGACTGGGTAACCATGTATTATCCCACCCGTGGCGTCTTCTTCCAGAATGACAGTATGGCGGATTCTCCTCTTGAAAATGAGCCCCGGGTGGGCTGGACTTACTGGAGCGGAGGTGCCAAGCACTATCTCTACAACGAACCCGCCAGGAATTCCTGGGAGGCCGATCCCCTTCAGATTCCGGACGCTTCATTCCCGGTAGAAGCCTATGATTTTGCGCCTCAGACCGCCATCGGCGGCGGCCCGGTCCTCATCAACGGTGGCGAGATTGTGAATACCTGGGAGGCTGAGATGCTTTATGGCGACGGTGCCGATGACAAGATGCCCAAGGCCCGTCATCCCCGTACGGCCATAGGATATACTGCCGACAACCTCCTGATCCTGTTTGTCTGCGAAGGCCGCGGGATGACCGAAGGCGTGGCCGGTATGACCTTCGAGGAGGAGGCCAAGGTGCTTCAGGCTCTTGGCTGCACGGAAGCCCTGAATCTGGATGGTGGCGGTTCTTCCTGCCTGCTTGTCCAGGGACAGGAAACCATCAAAGTTTCCGACGGCGCGCAGCGTCCGGTGGCATCGGTCGTAATTCTTAAAACGAAATGAGAAAGGCTGTACTCATATTGGCTTCCTTGGCCCTGCTGTTCTCCTGCAGGACGGAGGACCCGCATAGTTACAAGTGGCGGGATGGCTGGACCGACCCTGAAACGCCTGTGGATCCAGTGGATCCTTCCGGTCCCGAGGCCCCCGAGATTGAAGGGAAGCCCCGCTATGTATGGGTGGATGCTGCCGCCAATTTCAAGTATTACGCCAATGATGCGGCCTATATCGAGGCGGATTGTGCCCGTATCGCCCAATTGGGCTTTACGGATATCATCGTGGATGTAAGGCCCACCAGCGGAGATGTGCTTTTTAAGAGTTCCGTGGCTCCGTCCTGTAAGAAAGTGGCTGCTTGGTCCAATGGTTATCGTTGGATAGAACGTACGCAAACGTTTGATTATCTGGCTACCTTTATTCAGGCTGGGCATGCTGCCGGACTCCGGGTGAACGCCGCCATTAACACCATGGTGGGCGGTTATCATTCCTCCATTGGCGATGTAGGCATGCTGTACGACCATCCGGAGCTGAGAGATTATTGTTCAATGGATAATCTTTCCGGCGGACTCACCAATGCCATGGACGACCCCGAAATCGGCCCCCGTTTCCTGGACCCGGCAAATGCGCAGGTACAGGAATTCCTGCTTACGCTGCTGGGAGAATTGGCCGCCTATGAGGGCCTGGATGGCATTGTCCTGGACCGTTGCCGTTACGACGACAACAACCTGGACGCCGGTTACACGGATGCTGCCAAGGAAGCCTTCACCGCTTATTTGGGAGACGCCCCTTCTTCCTGGCCTGTGATTCCGCGGGGGCAGACCTATATTACCAGCCCCTCTACGCTCCAGAAAAACTGGCTTACTTTCCGCTGCAAGGTGATTCATGATTTTGTGGCCAAGGCGGCGGAGAAAGTGCATGCGGTGAATCCCGATGTCCGTTTTGGTGTATACGTGGGAGCCTGGTTCAGCGAATACTATCGTTCCGGTGTAAACTGGACCAGCCCGCGTTATGAGCTGAAAAAGAACGAGTCTTCCTATAAATGGGCGCCCGACAATTACCAGAAAACGGGTTTTGCCGATTTGCTGGATTTCATCTTCCTGGGTGCCTATGCCGGGGCCGGTGACGTGCATGGGTCCACGGAATGGACCATGGAGGGCTTTGCCAAACTGGGCGCCAAGCGTCTTTGCGGGGATGTGCCTTTTGCTGCTGGACCGGACATCGGCAACGGCAGCGGTTTTGAAAACGGAAAACAGGAAGCCCTGATTCCGGACATCGTGAAAACCATGCTGGACACCTCCGACGGCCTGTTTATCTTTGACCTGTGCCATATCCGTATGTTCGACTACTGGGATGCCTTCAAGGAGGGTATCGACAAATATCTTGAAACACTTTAACCTTTTAATTATTAACACCATGAAAAAAGTATTATTGCTTGCTTCCATGCTGGTTGCCGTTTTGGCGGTATCCTGCAAGAAAGAAACGCCGGTAGAGGATGCCGTAACTCTCAAATCCACTGAGGCTACGGTGCCGGTAGAAGGTGGGGTGGTATCCATCGCTTTCAATTCTACTGTTGCCTGGACCGCCAAGTCTTCTGCATCCTGGCTTACCCTCTCTCCCGCCAGCGGTCAGGCTGGTGATGCTACTGTCAAGGCGTCTGTGGAAAAAAATGAAACCACCGATGACCGTACTGCAGAGGTGACTATTACCGCGGGCACCAAGAGCGCCGTGTTTAAAGTGACCCAGAGCCAGACCAATGCGCTGAACATTAAAGTTCTTGATTATGAGGTTGGTGCAGAAGGTGGCACTGTTGAGGTGCAGGTTGAGGCTAATGTAGAGTACGAGGTCACTATACCCGAGGCCATTGACTGGGTGCACAATGCCGCTACAAAGGGCATGACTGCCAGCAAGATTACCCTTACAGTAGATCCTTCCTATGAAGAAGAAGTTCGCGAGGCCAATATCAAGATTTCTGCCGGAGACCTTTCCAGCAGTATCAAGATTTCCCAGGCTGCTTTCGAGCCTTATTATGACATGGAACTCCCTGAAGGCGTTGGCATGTTCAGCGGCTTTGGTGATGGTGACCCCCTTGTTCTTCCTGCCGATGCAACAGAGTTCACCATCAATGTATCTTCCAATATGGAGCAACACTGCTATTTTGCTCCCTGGGATGCTACAGTTGGTGCTGCTGTTGAAACCAATGATGTCGGCTGGATTAAGTTTGAATATGACAACGAGAAGATTGTCTTTACCATTCAGCCCAACGAAGGATATGTCGCCCGTGAGGAATACTTCTATTCAGGCTGCTTTATTGGCGACAAAGACTTTGGCGCATACGGTTCTTGTATCCTTATCCGCCAGGAAGGTCTTGTCCCTGAAGCAGGTGCTTCCGTGCTGTGGACCAAGAAGTTCTCTGAAATCAGTGATGCAATTAAGCCCGGTTACAACCGTCTGGCTTATAAAACAAGCGGTGGCGATGCTCTCCTTCTTTCAGACGGTGAGAAAGTGCATGTTATGAGTCCCGCAGACGGTTCATATTGGAAAGCAATTACCTGGACTGGTGTAAAGCCCACCTCCATCGCAAGTGATGATGCTGGAAATGTTATTGTCGGAGAAGATATTCCTTTCACAAGCGGAACAACATATTCCGTTTATTATACCACTAATGTTAATGAAGAACCCGTAAAGCTCTTTGAGCATACGGCGGATTTTGACGGAACCATCGGTAGCTGGCGTGTCCGTGGTGATTTGTCAAATAGGGCTGTAGTAACAGGTTTTGTGAGCGGTGCCTATTTCTGGGCCGGTTGGGAAATCAGTAACTTCGAGGTGGCTCTTGACAACTACTATAATGTCAATGGTCAAACACGTGGCCCTATCAAGAATGCTGCTGATGCCTGGACACCTGAGGCTGGAGCCGTGATGTCACTTGGACCTACCCTGAAGGATGGCATTGTGTATCGTGCATATGATACTGTTGATTATCTGTACTATCTTAAAGATGCTTACACTCCTAACTGGGTAACTGCATATGATTGGAAGGAAATAAGCCAGGCCGGAGCAGGTGGCAATGAGAACCAGAATAATATGGATATCATAGATTACGAGGGACGCAGGATTGTTGCTTATACCCAGGGATTCCAGTGGACTTATGGTGGTAATGCCGATGTCTATTTCATTGATGTCACCAATCCTGAAAGCGCATCAGAGATTGCTATCCTAAAGGGCGATCAACTAGCAAGTGTTGATGAAATCGCTATTGGTGTTGACTATGGTTGGGGTGCTTCTGCTGCTTATACCAGTGCAGACGTAAAACTTCATGTAGAAGAAGGCCTTGGTCTTGTCTGCTATGTCGTTAATAGCTCAAAGGAGAGTCTCTCCAAGGTTCTTATAACATTCTAGCCCGATAGTAAAATCATTTGTATAGCGCCGGCCCTCCGCGACCGGCGCTTTTTCCTACAGCATGAAACGCAGATCGTTCCTGAAAAATGCGGCATTCCTGACGGGGGCGGCGGTGGCGGCACCGGCGCTCAAGGCGTGTCGCTTGGTCCCCGACAGTCCTTCCGGTGCGGCACCGGAGCTTCCCGTTTCCGGGAATTTTCACTTCCGGGCTGACGGCAGTTTTACCGTGCTGCAGTTCACAGATACGCACTATATTGCCGGAGACCTGCGCTCACAGCGGGCGCTGGACTGTGTGCAGGAGGCGTTGGAGGCCGTCAAGCCGGACCTCGTCATCCACACGGGAGACATCGTCTTCGGCCGCCCGGACATTGAAAGCGCAATGGAAATCCTAGCGCCTTTGGCCCAAAGCGGCATTCCGTGGGCCGTGGCGCTCGGAAACCACGACTCCCAGTTTGGAAGCACCCGCGAAGACATGTTCAAGGCTATTCGCAGCCTTCCTGGCTGCGTGAATCTTCCGCCGAAAAGCGGCGTTTACGGCTGTTCCAATGACGTCCTTACACTTTCCGGCGCCGACGGGGTGGAGCATGTACTTTATCTCTTTGACTCCATGGATGCCGTAATCCTGAAAGGGGAGGAGGAAATCCACTGCTATGACTATATCCGCCACAGCCAGATAGGCTGGTATCGTTCCCATAGTGAACGGTTTACGGAGATGAATGGAGGCCGGCCCGTACCTTCCCTGGCCTTCTTCCACATTCCGCTGCCGGAGGTGCAGGAGGCGCTTGCCAAGGGTATTGCGCCCATCGCCGGAAACAACGGGGAACCGCCGTGCCCGTCCCGCCTGAACAGCGGCCTTTTTGCCCAGTTCCGGGAGATGGGGGACGTGCAAGCTATTGTCACCGGGCACGACCACGACTGTGACTACGTGCTCCCGTACGGCCCGCTCTATTTCATCTATGGCCGGTTCAGCGGCGGCGACACCATTTACAATCATTTGGGAGCGCGCGGGTACATTCCTTCCGACGGCCCTACGGCGCCCGGAACCGTCCCTGGCTGCCGCCTGTTTCAGTTCCGCGAAGGAGAGCCCGGCTTCCGCACCTGGGTCCGTCTGATGAGCGGCGAGGAACAGCAGCCGCTCACCCTGCCGTGGAGATAAACCGCTGCGTGTCAGTGATTTAAAAATTGTAATCATCTATGAATAAGCACATTACCTCCACGCTTTGGGCCCTCCTGCTCTGCGGGCTCCTGGCTTTGGGCTGCACTGCCAGGCAGGAAGCGCAGAAACCCTCCTTTGTATGGATAGAGGCTGGCGCCAATTTCGGCAGCTATGCCAATGACGCGGATTCCATTGCCAGGGACTGTGCCCGCATTGCGCAAATGGGGTTTACGGACCTTGTGGTGGAGGTGCGTCCCACATCCGGCGATGCCCTGTTCAAGAGCCGTGTGGTGCCGGAACTCCGGCAAATCCCGGGCTGGAGTCCCAACGGTTATGTGCTCCGGGAACGTACGGCCAGCTTCGATTACCTGCAGGCCTTTATCGACGCCGGGCACAAGGCGGGCCTGAGGGTACATGCGGGTGTAAATATGATGGTCGGCGGCTGGAAAGCGCCGGGTATTGAGCATGGCATGGTGTACGAGCAGCCGGAACTCCAAACCTGGTGCGCGGTGGACTGCACGGCCGACGGAAAGCTGCTGAACCATGCGCAGGATACTTCCACGCTGGGCGGCCGTTTCCTGGACCCGGCCAACCCGGACGTGCAGAATTTCCTCCTCACCATGTTGGAGGACCTGGCCTCCTATCAGGGCCTGGACGGCATTGTGATGGACCGTTGCCGCTATGACGACTATGCGCTCGATGCCGGCTACACGGAAGAAGCGTACAAGCAGTTCTCGGAGTATATCGGCAGGGAACCGGAGCGCTGGCCCGTGTTCCCGGAACCCGGGCACATTTTCCTGGACAA
>Ga0247611_10003557_pt1 | contig 22864 bp, 29 predicted proteins | sample 177DNAGHGhighgp2_FD_192422 | JGI IMG/M metagenome (GOLD analysis project Ga0247611, IMG submission 192422) | Sheep rumen microbial communities from Palmerston North, Manawatu-Wanganui, New Zealand - 1770 DNA GHGhigh gp2 | ecosystem: Host-associated > Mammals > Digestive system > Stomach > Rumen... | reverse complement strand
TTTCACCCATCTGTAAATTTATCCAACAATCAAATGATTTGATCTTGAAGTTTTTCTAACTTATCCTTTAAACTCTTTTCGACCTTATCTCTTAACAAAAGATCTTCGTTATTAGCGATAAGTTCCTTTAATTCAACTTCCGCCTGTTTATCAACATTTTCAATTGTTTTACCTTGATGTTCAAACCATTCCCTTGGAGTTCTTGGAATAGGATTAATTTTTTCTGCCATTTTAATAATAATAAGTAATAAAAATAGTATTTGTTAAAATTTGTTTACTGTTCTGAAAGAATTCTATCTAAATCTTCTTCTAACTGTTGTGTGCTACCATCTTTCTTTCTAATTTCCTCAGCAGCATCAATAGCCTTTTGGAGTTTTCTTTTCTTTTGTTCATCAAAAGAATTCTTAACTACACTTTTGAAGACCTGGTATAATTCATCAATTTGTTCTTCATTGAATACATTATACCTCAATAATACCAGGAATCCCCTAGCTGGCTCCCGTACGTCTTTAACTTTCTCTAAAAAGGTCATTGTGTACTCTTTTTTCGTCATTTTACAGTCTTTAGTCATAATAAAATTCTTTATTACAAGTATACCCGAAAAAAAAATATTTTTCTATTTTTGGACAACATTGAAAGAAAAATATACTTGTCATTTTTTAATTTTATGATATAAATAATATTAAGAAAATTTTTGTACTTTCTATCAAATATCTCATTACCTAATGAATACAAAAACAACGGGCCATACCCAGAAAATTACCCATCTAAAAATAATCCCCACTTTAAGAACAACACTATCAAGAAAAAAAGGGTACATTTTAAAAAATATGCCTTGTAAATTTTTTATAAAATTATAATACTTGATTTTACCTAATAACACTATCAAGATGGAAACAAGAAAAAAACATGATCACCTCCCTTGTAAAAATAAAAGGGACTTTTTTATTAATGAAAAACAAAAAGAATTATGAAATGTTTTGGAAACTAAAAAAGAGAAATGATATGTCTATGAAACACTAATCTATCCAAACATTGATATAAGAGAAATCAGTACACGAAAAAACAACTCTTTACTAATTTCTTCAGAACTAATAAATAGTGATGAAAGCTGAAAATACATAGAAATTAAAGGGGAGAAATTCCATGAATTAAATAAATGATGAAAACGAAAACTATGAAATTTCTATTACATCGATAAAAGCACAACTGAAGAATGAGTATTTCATATTGGGAAAATAACAGGATTCGAAAAATGATATAATAGAGAATATGCTGTTCGAAAATGACAATCAATGCGAAAAGACTGAAGTATTCATAATGGAAACGCATTAATTGATATTGAATAAAAAAATCCTAGTTCTATCTACGAAAGCTAGTCCAATAAACTAGCAATTTCGTGACCACTAGGATTTTTTTATAAATTTAAATTACATTACTTGCTTAATCATGTTTTGATAAATTTCATCTACAGAAACATCAGCTTTCACCGTTATCAATTTTCAAATACTCTCAAAATATTTTATTACTGGCATTGTTTCCTTCTCAAAGGTATCTAATCTCTTATTTATTGTATTCATATCCATATCATCTGCCCTATTCTGTTCTTTAGCTCTATTCAATATTCTTTCAATAGCAGTCTCTCTAGAAATATCATAATATACTCATACAAAATCTCTCCTATTCTTACATTCCTCAGCTAAAAAGAAATGAAGTTGAGGCATTGTTCTAGGGAATCCATCTGTTAACATATATTCATCTTTCTCTAACAAATGAGTACACATAGTAAAAAGATCAAAAGCCAAAGTGTCTGAAAGCATCTTTCATTGAGCCATAGTATCTTTCATATATCCAGAAATCACATTGGAATTTGAACATAAAGCTCTAAAAATCTGACCTGGTTCAATATATTTATAATTAGGATAATTCTCTAAAAAAATCTTAGCTTGAGTTCATTTTCAAGATCATTGTATTCAGAAAAGTACGATATCTTTCATAATTATATATAGTAAATAAAAGTGTATTTATAGTAAAAAATTTCTAACATATTTCAAACAAAAAAACCTGAAATAAATCAGGTTTTTTCATGAAAATATAATAATTATCTCTTTGACCATGTTGGAGCCTTTCTCGCTTTTTTCAAACCAGGCTTTTTTCTTTCCTTAACTCTAGGATCTCTCTTTAATAATCCATGAGGTTTTAATGTTGGTCTCAAATCTGAATTCCATTCAACCAAAGCTCTTGAGAAAGCTAATCTTATAGCATCAGATTGTCCAGCAATTCATCCTCAAACAACTTTAATTTCTGCATCAAATTTCTTTGCTACATCTGCTCATAAAGTAGTGAAAGGCATCATAGCATTCTCATACAAATAGATATTACCTCCAAAATATTCAGCTAAACTATATTCCTTTCAAGTAGCTGTCCTAAGAAGGAAATTTCATGCTCCCTTAGCATATAATTTAACAGTTGCTGTTGTCTCTTTTCTTCTACCAACTGCATTTGTATACTCTCTGTTTGCCATTATTTATAAAGGTTAATTGGTTTAAAATTATCGTATTTAGTAGTAGTTCCTTTAATAAGCTTTAATCTTTTCATCCTAGAATCTCTCAACTTATTTTTAGGAAGCATTCCTCTAACAGCATACCATAAAGCTTTACCAGGATTTTTTTTAAGTAATTCTCATAGAGTAATACTTTTTAGATTTCCCTTATATCCACTATATGAATAATATACTTTATCAGAAAGTTTTTTTCATGTTGCAACAATATTTTCAACATTTTCAACGATTACAAAACTTCCAGCATCCCAGAAATCAGAATAATAAGCTCTATCTTTACCCATAAGTTTCTTAGCAACATCAACTGCTAATCTTCCAAGAGTCTTTCAAGTAGCATCTACACGATACCATCTTCTATTTTTTTCTTGATCTGTTTGTTTAATCCAGATGGTTTTATTTAAATCTTTTTTCGTAAACTCCATGATTACTCACATACGATAACTAAAATAAATGATTAACTATGCTAACTTTAACATTATTTTCGCAGCAGCATCTCAAACTCTAAATCCAAGCTTATATGAAGTAGTGAACCCTGAAGTTCTCTTTTCTTCTCTATATTTTGGTAAAAGTGTTGAAATAACTTTCTTACCTTCTTCTTCTCCATAAACAACTGACTTAACATATTTAATAGCTTCTCTTAATGCTCATTTCTCATCATATTTAGAATCAAAACTTAATAATGTAGAGAAGAATTCATCTGTGTAAGCCTTTAACACCTTAGCTCTTTTAGGAGTAGTTGTTATCTTTCCAGCTCTTATCAAACTTGAAAGTTGCATTCTCATAAATACTCATTTACTTTTAGCTCCAGTATTTACCTGCAAGAGCTTATTGTATTGATGTCTCATCCTATTAACTATAATAAATGATAAATTATCCCAATATTTTAACTAACCAATCAAAACCTTTCAAATGTTTGCAAGTGAAGAAGTAATTTCATCAATAGCTTTTCTTCAAACTCATTTCATCACAAGCAATTCTGACTTCTTTTTCTTTTCCAAATCCTCAACATAAAGGATATTGTTTTTAATCAATGCATTTCTTGTTCTTTCACTCAATGGAAGTGCATCAATAGGCATAGTCTTAACTGAAGTATTTTCTTCAACAGGACTATCAGATTCTTCTGAAAGATCATTATATTCAACAAGTACAGATTTATCGATATATACATTGTCAAATACAAAGAGCTTTGCATAACTTGCTAACACTTCTCAAGCAAACATAACAATTTCCTTTGGAGAAATTGATTCATACTTAGCTTTAACTTCAATATTCAATGCATCCTTTGTACTTCCACTGAAGTCTTCAATAACTTCTTCAACATCATATCTAACATAATCCACAAGAGAGAAATCATTATCGATTAGAAGAAGATTAACTTCATCTGAACCATCTAATTTTTTGTCTCTTTGTCTCAAGTAATCAAGACTATAATATCAATATCATTTTTCGATTCTAATATCCATATTTAACTCAACTGAATTGTCAGTAATCTCAAAGAGATGTTCATCAGGATTTAATAATTCAATACCAGTTGGTAATTTCAAATCAGCAGCAGTATAATCTCACATTCACTTAAATCTTTGAGAAATCCACTGACACGCATCAACATTTTCATCAAACTTAAAGCGCAATTTTTTCAAATTTAACATTATATTTATCACATGTTCCCTTACTCCACTAATAGTGTCGTACTCATGAGGGACTCCTTTAATCTTAACTCAAGTAATAGCACCTCAAAGATTGTAAGCAAGGATAATTCTTCTAAGTGCGTTTCAAAGTGTGTGCCCAAAACCTCTAGGAACATATTTCAATTCAAACCTCGTAGCACCGTCATCTAATTGACTGAAACTAATCTTAGGAACTCCAATAAATTGTTGTATATTCAACATGGAAGTAGAAATATGATATAAAGTTTTTGTTAGTGATTTATTCTGGATTACTATGCTCTAGCATAGAATTCGATAACCTTCAAGAGATCTCCAAGAGGTTCAATCTCTCCTCTTTGTGGAAGAGAAAGTACTTCAATTGCATATGCATTCTTATCAACCTTTAGCCAAGAAGGAACCTTAGCTGGAGATGATTTTGCTGCATTAGCATATAATGGAGAATTTTTAAGTTTTTCCTTTAATGTAATTTTATCTCATGCAACAACATATGTTGAAGGAACATTATGTTTTACACCATTAAGAAGGAAGTGACCATGTGTAACCATTTGTCTTGCTTGCATAATTGTATTTGCTAATCAAGATCTAAAAATAATTACATCTAATCTCCTTTCTAAGAATTGAAATAATGCAACATCGTGTGAAACATTATTATTCTTAGCATACTTAGCAGCCGTCTTCTTAACAATAGTTGCAAATTGTTTTTCAGATAGTAAGTAACTTCTCTTTACAACTTGTTTATTTCTAAGAAGTTTTCCATATTCTGAATTTCTTTGCATACCCGCACCGTGTTGTCCAGGTAAAGCTCTTCTCTTCTTAAGATTATATTTCTGAGAACCAAAAAGGTTTACTCATTCTCTTCTACAAAGTCTAAACTTAGCTCCTGTGTATCTCATCCGATAAAAAATAATAAATAAACTGAAAATATCTTATAAAAGGACTAATTTCTTTTTGGTCTTTCACCTTTACATCCTCCAAATTGGATTCCTGTCTCCTCTTTAATATACATAATATCAATTACTCAGATTTCAGTAATAGCCTTAAATACTCATTCTCTAGCCATACCTGTACCCTTAAAGATAAGTCAAATTTCTTTTAATCCGTAATTTTGAGCTTCTTTAAGAATATTCTTTGTAAGCATTTCTGCTGCATATGGAGTTGACTTTTTAGATCCTTTATAACCAACCTTTCCTGTTCAACCTCATAAAATTTTATTTCACTCTTGATCAATTAAAGTCACTAAAGTATTATTAGAAGTTGTATGCACATGCAAAATTCCACTAACCACTTTAATATCCTTCTTTTTTGCCTTTGTAACAGCCATTTTCAATAGAAAAAACTAGATAAAATTACTTTTTCAAAACAGGTCTTACCTTTGATCTTCCAAGAAGCTTCTTTGCAGTTCTTGCATTTTTTCTTGTTAATTGTCATCTTACAGGAAGTCCAAGATTATGTCTCATCCCTCTGTAACATTTAATTTCCTTTAATCTCTTAATTGCTGCTGCAACTTCTCTCTTAAGATCGTTTTCAAGAACATAATTTTTTAATTCATCAGAAATCATCTTCTGTTCTTCTTCAGTAACATCCTTAACCTTTTTCATATAATTAATCTTAAGATTATCTAAGATCTTTCTTGATCTCTCTCTACCAATTCAGTAAATAGTTGTTAATGCAATCCAAATAGATTTCTCTTCTGGAAGAACATGTCACATCAATCTAAACATTTCTTCAAAAAAACAGTAAAATAAAAATTATCCTTGTCTAGCCTTATGTCTAGGATTTTTCTTACAAGTAACGTATAATTTTCCGTGTCTCTTTACAATTTGACAGTACATACATCTTTTCTTAAGAGAAGTTACCACTTTCATTGTCATTAAACATAAGATTTAAATATTTTTCCTTAACTATACTATAGATCCTCTTGATCTTGACTAGGATTCTTAGTAGAAACATTGTATCTATAAACAATCCTTCATTGAGTCATATCATATTGATTAACCTCAACTTTAACCCAATCTCATTCAATAATACCGATATGAGATTGTTTCATTTTACCTGCTTTATAACAAGTAATTACCATGTCAGTATCTTTCAACTTAACAGTATACTTACCTGCAGGTAGCTGTTCTAGGATTTCTCAATCCCATTCAAGAACTCAAGCCTTAGCCATTAAGCGACGATTTTTTTAACAGTTAAAACCGTTTGAAGAGGTCTAAATCCCTTCAATCTTGCATATCTTGTTTTTCTTTTAAACTTTAAGATTCTTACCTTTTCACCTTTTGAAGTAGCTCAAACATTAAATTCAACATGAGCTCATGAAATATATGGTGTTCCAACCTTTACTTCATTACCTGCTTCATCAAATAATGCAAGCACATTCTCAGCTACTAGATTTTTTCATTCAGCAACATCTACATTATCAACTATTAATTCAGCACCTTCTGTAACAATATATTGATGTCACTTTAATTCTACAACTGCGTACATTCTTTATACAAAATACCAAATAAAGTTTACACAATCTTTCCGAGTTGTGCTAAAGTATTATACTTCTTCTTAGTCTTTCTATAAGAATCAGAAACAATAGCTCTCATTCTCTTATATCTTCTAGAAGAAGGGAAATCATAACTTACAAATTTTCTATACCACTTTGTTCCATAATGTTTTTGCTTCTTAGCCTTGTCCAAAATATGAGAAGCCCAAAGTTCTTTCTTGTAGAAAGAAATGATTCTTTCATTGGTATTCAAATCTCCTGTTCTTCGAACGGTAAATCACATGAATATAACAATAATTAAATTAAAACCCGATTTTTGTAAGCAATTAAGTTTGCCGAGGACCGGAATCGAACCGGCACGAGGGTATAAGCCTCAAAGGATTTTAAGTCCTTCGTGTCTACCAATTCCACCACCTCGGCATAGTAAACACACAAACGATAGCAACCTAAGAGATTGCTACCGTCCGGCTATATTATTTTGTAATCTCTTCATACATTTTATCAAATACTGCAGGAAAAGCCACAGCGATATTTGAAAGGACTTTTCTATCAAGTCTAATATCCTTTTTGTACATATTATTAACAAATACAGAATATTTTCCTCACTTTTCTCTAACAGCAGCAGAAAGTCTTTCAATCCACAATCTTCTAAAGTCTCTCTTCTTTAATCTTCTACTTACATAAGCATGTTGCCCTTGCTTTACTAAAGCAAGTCTTACTTGTTTATAAAGATTCTTTCTTCCCAATCTAAATCCTGAAGCCTGTGCAACAAATTTCTTATGTCTTCTTTGTCTTTGTAGACCATTAGTTACTCTTACCATTTTTTAACCTATTTATAAGGAAGTAAATTTTTCAACATCTTTGCAGTTGCTCATGCAACTTCTTTTCCACCTTTAAACTTTTTATTGTTTTTACCTTTATTTGTCAAAAGATGATTATTTCATTGTTTAGAACTAAACACCTTCTTGCTCTTTGTGATCTTAAATCTTTTAGCAGCTCCAGAATGTGTCTTAAATTTATTAGCCATTAGTTGAGCCTATTTACTAAATAAAATGATACTATATCCATTTGCTTCTTTCTTAGGGGTATCAAACTGAGACCTTCAGAAATCTTCAAGCATTGTTTGAATCGATTGTAATTTTTGTACCGCCTTCTCAGCATACATCTTTTCCCTACCCTTTAACTTGATAGAAAATTTTACATTATCTCCTCATTGTAATATCTCTTGCGCCTTCTTTACCTTCAATTGGAGATCATTATCTCAAATCGAATAACTTATTTTAAGTTCTTTTGTATCTTTTCATTTTTGAGTCTTTCTTCTTTCTTTCTCTTCTTTTCATTTCTGATACATATATTTTCCATAATCTGTCATCCTAACCGTAGAAAGCATTTTCTCTGGATCATATGTCAATTGCACAAGATCCAAACCTTTTTCAGCCGCCATTTCTAATGCAGCCCTTCTAGGAAAAACTCAAAGATTTGTTTTCGTATCGTCTATTATCATTACATTTGGAGCCTTAATCTGTTCATTAACATAAGTCATTTTAGCCTTAAAGTTTTGCACTCACATATGACCTTCTGACTTATTCTGCCCTCAAAAATTCTTTTTTTGTCATCAAAAGTTCTGATTTCAATTAGACGACTTAAAAGTTTTTTGATCCATACAAATGTGATGAGAATAAATAATTAATCGCTCCCGGAGGGACTCGAACCCTCGATTTCCACCGTGAGAGGGTGGCGTCCTAAACCACTAGACCACGAGAGCCCATTCGTAAGCAATTTTTCATATATCCCCACCAGGGATCGAACCTGGATCCACAGCTTAGAAGGCTGTTGTTCTATCCATTGAACTATAGGGACACAGGATTTGGGGAGAGTAGGATTTGAACCTACGTAGCCGTGAGGCGTCAGATTTACAGTCTGATGCAATTGACCGCTCTGCCATCTCCCCTTAATTAAAATTTGGACTCTAGGGGAGTCGAACCCCTGACCTCTTGCGTGCAAAGCAAGCGCTCTACCAACTAAGCTAAGAGCCCAAAATAGTATTCATCTAAAGTGTTGGAAATGTTTGATCTCATGGCGTCAAAGAAAACATACCAAACACCATTAATACTCACAACACCACCACTAACATACCTCCAAGTACTATTGCATTTCTCGTTCCTCCTAAATTTCTTTCAGCCCACTCAACTCTTCAAAAAAAGTTAACCAACTGATAAGAATAAAAGCAACAAGCTGCACCTAAACCCATCATAAGTAATCCTCATATAATACGAAGGAGCATTATAATATGTATGTTGTCGTAAATAGCGGATAACGGGACTCGAACCCGTACAAACAGAGCTGAAGTCTGCTATGCTACACCAACTACATCATATCCGCATAAACTACCACATTAATGATGACAGTGAAATCTTATAATAAAATGAAATATAAAATCAAGAGATTTTTATATTATTTTATCATTTTTTCGAAAAAATGGTTGTTTTTTTTCTCAATTGTCGTCTAAAAGCTTATATTTTAAACATAATTTGAGTCGATTTTTTAGTATTTATACCTAATATTTTCAGACCAACCAGAAAAGTCATTTTTTGATTTAATAATTAAGATGCGACTTTTAATTATATTTTTTGAAAAATAAGTATTTTTTCTATTCAAGTTTTTTTGCAAAATCAAGAACACAATCATCAGAGAATTTTTTTCACATTGCTTGAATTCCAACTGGCAAACTTTCTCAATTATCATCAATTTTTCACAACGGAACTGAAATTGCAGGAAGTCATGCCAAATTTGCAGGGACAGTATACAAATCTGCCAAATACATTTTTAATGGATCTGACACTCTATCTCCAATTTTCCATGCAGGTTCAGGAGAAGTTGGCATAAGAATAATATCATATTCTTCATAAACTTTTCATAAATCAGATTGAAGCTTTTTCTGAGCCTGAAGAGCTTTTAAATAATATCATTCATAATTAGCAGAACTCAATACAAATGTTCATAACAATATTCTTCTTTTTGCCTCCTCTCAGAAACCATCAGCCCTAATTGAAGCATAATAATCATCTAGTGAATCATAATTCTGAGTATTTTCTTGATGTCAAAAACGAAGTCCATCAAAACGAGACAAATTTGTAGAAACTTCAGCTGGCATAATAGTATAATAAATTGCCAAAGCATCCTTCAATATAGGCAAAGGTTTAACATCAATTTGATATCATTTTGTCTTCAAATCTTCAACTTTCTTCAAAAACAAATCCTTTATTCTTTCATCCAATCATTCATCTATAACCTCTTCTGGAACAAGAACTTTATATTTTCTTTCCCCGCTATCTTTCTTTAATTTTTCTTGTAAGACATCAGCCTCCTTTGAAGAAGTTGAATCTTGCTCATCGTATCACACAATATACGAAAGAAGTAACCTTACATCATCAACCTTTTTTCAAAATACTCAAACTTGATCCAAAGATGATGCCATAGCAATAACTCAATAACGAGAAATAGCTCAATATGTTGGTTTCATTCAAACCACTCAGCACATTGCAGCAGGCTGACGCACGCTTCATCACGTATCTGTTCACAAAGCAGCAATAGCCATGTCTGAAGCAACAGCTACAGCAGACCCTCCAGAGCTTCCTCAAGGAATACGATTTTTACCATTAGGATTGATAGTCTTTCAATAATATGATGTTTCTGTAGATCATCACATAGCAAATTCATCCATATTAGTTTGTCCTATCATCAATGCTCAAGCCTCCTCCAATTTTTTCATACAAGTTGCAGTATAAGGAGCTCTATAATTTTCCAACATCTTAGAAGAACATGTTACCAACTCTCCTTCAACCAAAATATTATCTTTTATCATAATAGGTAGAGCAGCCAAAGGTTTAGAAGAGAATTCTTCTAAATGTGCATTTACATATTCATCATCAAAACGAACACAAGCATTCAATTCAGGATTCAAAACTTTCGCTTGTTTTTGATAAGTTAAAACAACTTCTTTAGATGTAAAATTTCATTCTTTTACTCCTTTAATATATTGATCTATTGTTAAATTATTCATAATCAAACACACATATACAATAAATAATTACTAACAACATATGTAATTATTCCTACCCCCTTTTCAATGTAATTAGAAAAAAAACGAAGAACAGATATTCTATCCTTCGTGTGCATTAAACATCACAAATACAATTCCACTAATAAACATCATTACCACAAGCCCCATTCCAAGATAGTTAAAAACAGAAGTAATAGAATCTGAATATGCTAATGGATAAATTAATGCATAAGGCGAAAAAAACATTTGTTGAACATCAAGAACCAAAGCATGAGAAAGAAGTAATCCAAGAACAATCATCGCCAGAATAAGATTTTTCTTCATCCGTTTAGAAACTAAATCAATAGAACACCGTATAAAATCCACCGAATTTTTTTCTTTAGTTTCATTTGCATAAGAAATATATACTCCTTCTATTCTATTTGGTTCCACATTTTCTTGTCTCTGAAAACTCTGTAATCTATCTAAAAATAGCTGAATCACTTGCAAAAAATCAAGACTATTCCGACTTATCACAAGGATATAAACCATTACAGAGACAATTCCAATAATTCCAGTAATCAATATTGCTAAGCTAACGATTTTCCATCCTAATGGATTTGGATGATAAACATCATAAGAAGAACTATATCCAATTCCACGAACCAGATACAAAATCACCAGCATCACAATAGAGCCTAAAATCAAAGGGCTCATACTTAATCTAATTTTACCCATATCTCATTTTGTTTTTTTTGTTAGACAATGATTCTATATAAGAGAGATTTTAAATTCAAGAGGAAAACTTTCTAGAGAACATTCTTACTTATTAACACCTTGTTTCCTCTGATGATGCTGTTGTTTTAAAGCGTATACTACAATAGTTCACATAAACTCTCATTCATAATATATTGGAAACTTATGTTTTATCAGTCAAGGTCTTCTTGTATTCCGATTCTTCACAGGTACCGTTTCTCCTCATTTTACCTCAATTTTATCTATCTGTATTCCATTAATTTCTCAATGTGCCCTTGCATCTAAAAATCTATCTTTAGGCATCATTTTAAGATAAGTTTCGTTATCTTTATATTTAAAATCGTATTTCTTATATAAAAGATGCAATGCAACATCAATCACCTCTGCAGGTTGAATAATTTTAGTATCTAATGTATTAATATATAAAGGAAATTGCTTTCATATCCAATTTTCTCTCTTCTGAGGATTTTCTTTCCATTCCGTATAATCTCTTGTCATTTTTTTCTCTCATTTAATATCTTCTATTTTAGTCTTAAATTCTCAATTTACAGACAACACAATAAAATTACTAGGACATTCCGAATCTTTATTAATTAAAGCTCAAATAAGATAGTCTTCAATATTTTCCTCCTTCCTTAATTCTGAGTCACCAGCTGCAATTGTAAACTGAGTAGGAATAAAAAGATAAGGATGATTTGGTGTTCTTTTGAATATAAAATTCATATCAGTTTTCTTTAAAATATCTTCATCATATCAGGCTGGCTTAATATAAGAGCTTTCAATTCATAATTTATCTCTCAACTGATTTTCTATTCTCAATGCTACTTCTTCAAAAATATTTTCACTTAAAGATCATGTACTGTTCTCTTTTTGTCATAAAGATCAATAAAGATATGGATAAGTTGAAACAATATAACTCGAAAATTTTTCTATATAATCAAGAATTTGTTTTGAAGCGTCTTGAGTAGACTCTTCCAGCTTCTTAATTTCATTAGCGAGAATATTTGTTACAATGGGATCATTATTAAAAAGAGCAAATGAAAAAAAGGTATATAAATCTTTCACCTCACTAACATCTTTTCACTCTATTTCAATTTTATCAATCAAGGGAATGAAACCATGAATAGCACAAAAATCAATAAAACTATTAAGATTATCAACAACCATATTTAATCAATATTTACAATGAAGTTGTGTAATCTGTTCCTCTTTTCATCCAATTCTCGTTTTAAAACTCTTAATATCTCAAACAATCGCTTTCTTTGCTAAAATATCAGACTTCTCTTGAAGAAGTTCTTGAATTAAATCTCTTTCCGTTCACAATAAAATCTTTTCCAAAGGCTTGCTTTTTTTCTTTTGTTTTAATGCTGATTTTAAATGTTCTCTTACATAAAAAATTCGTCCTTTTAAGAACTTTTTCTTTTCATTTTCCCTAACATTTCTTTCATTAAGAAGATTTTGCATTTCTTCCCTCAACAATAAAAGTATACGTATATATATACATAATACTAATAAATGTCAAGTACTATCAAAAAAGGACTAATAATATTTTCTTCACTTTAATTTATCAGGAAAATGTTCTTGATCAACCTTAGCTCAAGGATAATCATGTGCATATTTATATCATTTTCAATATCCCAATTCAGACATCATTTTAGTTGGAGCATTCCTTATGTGCATAGGAACAGGAAGATTACCATATTTTTGTACATCAGCTTTTGTCTGGTTATCTATTTTATAAACCAAATTAGATTTAGGAGCCCTTCACAAATACACAGCTAACTGCATAAGGAAAATTCAACATTCTGGCATTCCAACTTTTGAAACTGCATCATATACTTGATTTGCCAAAAGAAGGGCATTATTATCTGCTAATCAAATGTCCTCACTTGCAAAACGAAGTAAACGTCTCGCTATATATAAAGGATCTTCTCATGCAACAAGCATTCTTTGAATCCAATAACATGCTGCATGTGGATCTGAATCACGAAGTGATTTATGAACCGCAGAAATAATATTATAATGTTCCTCTCCATCTCTATCATAATAAACTTGTTGAGATCATGCTTTAATAAGATGTTCTGTTGTTAATTCTCATCTTCATAAAAGCAATAATGCAGACTCTAAAAGATTAATAGCATTCCTCAAATCACCATTAGCAACATTAGAAAGAAAATTTAAAACATCTTCAGGAACCTCTATATCTGGATATTCCTTATGAATTTTTTCTTTCTGAGATACAAGAAAAGAATACACTTCTTCAGGAGTAATTTTTTCAAAAACAAATAAACGACAACGAGACAATAACGCATTATTCACAGTAAAACTAGGATTTTCTGTAGTAGCTCCAATCAAAGTTATAGTTCATTTTTCAACAAAAGGAAGAAGAGTATCTTGTTGAGATTTGTTCCAACGATGAATTTCATCCAAAAAAACTAATGTAGGAATTCAATATTTTTGATTAAGCTCAGCTTTTTCAATAATAGCATTTAAATCCTCTTTTTTACTTCTAACTCAAGATAATTGAAAGAATTCTGCATTTATACTACTTGCTATAATTTCTGCCAATGTTGTTTTTCAACATCATGGAGGCCCCCAAAAAAGCATAGATGGGATTTTTTTATTCTTAATGAATGTTGAAATTGGCATATCTTCTCAAACAAGATGTGTTTGACCAACAAAATTCTCTAATGACTTTGGACGAAGTATTGATGAAAGAGGTTCCATTCTCCTAAAACTAAAATAAATAACAGTTATTTATATATGTAGCCATCACCAATAAAACTTCAATTGAATCTTGTCTCAAAATTTTTATCGTTAGCTATATATTTTATTCTAATTAATCCAAATGAAAAAATATTGAATCATTACAGCGATGGAAGAAGAGGCAGAAGGAATAATTAACCTCCTAAATCTAGATTTATCAAAATCATATGAAAATATTAAAATATATGAAAATAAGGAATATGTATTAGCTCTCACAGGAATTTGAAAAATTCAAGCAAGTATTTGAACAACGATTCTTTGTTTAGATTATTGAGTACAATGAGTTATTAACATATGAATTGCATGAAATCTAAGATGAAAAGAAGCAAACATATGAGATGTATATATCATAAACCAAATTATCCAGCATGATATGTATCTTCCTTTTAATGGTATTCATCTAAATTATGCGAAAGGAGTTTTAAAAATACCATATACCCCATCAATTTCATCAAACGATTTCGATTTTTGATTCTATGAAAATTGAATTTGTGCAACATGAGACCAATTTATCGATGATGAAGAAAAATGTAAAAAATTAAGAGAAGATACTTGAGCACATGTTGCCGAAATGGAAGCTTTTTGAGTAGCAAGTGTTGCTCGTGAATTTTGACTATTAAATAACACAATTATCATCAAAGGAATCTCTGATGGTGCTGATGCTGATGCCTTACATATACCTAAAGATACAATAAAATTCGCTATGGATAATACTATTGAAGTATTAAAAAAAGTAATTAACTAAAAGGAACAATCAAAAAAACCTATAGATTAACTCTATAGGTTTTTCTAATACTAACTTAATTTATGAATTACCAATCAACTCCTCAATTTTGGTTCAAACCAAGTTGTCTTTGGTGGCATAATATTTCAAGTGTCTGCAATGTCTATAAGCTGTTGCATACTTACAGGATAAAGAGCAAATGCAACCTTCATCTCTCAAGAATCAACTCTTCTCTTTAATTCTCATAATCATCTTAATCCTCAAACAAAATCAATTCTTTTATCCGTTCTTAAATCTTTAATTCATAAAAGTTCATCAAGAACTAAATTAGAAAGAATTGTTACATCCAAAACTCAAATTGGATCAGAATCATTATAAGTTCACTCTTTTGCAGTTAAAGAATATCGTTTTCATCATAAATACATGCTAAAATTATGTAAAGCACTTGGTCTATATTCTTCAACTCATTTTTCCTCAACAACAAAACTTTTTTCTAATGCTGACAATAATTCTTCTTCAGATAATCAATTCAAATCTTTTACAACTCTATTATAATCCATTATTTTTAGTTGATTATCTGGAAAAATTACAGCCATAAAATAATTAAATTCCTCTTCTCATGTATAATTTGGATTAGCTGCTCTTCTTTCTAATCAAACTCTTGCTGCTGCAGCAGTTCTATGGTGTCAATCAGCAACATATAAAGAAGGAACTTTTGCAAAAAGATCTTGAATATGTTGAATTAATGAAGCATCTTCAATTACCCAAAAATGATGTCAAAAACCATCATCTGCCACAAAATCATATTCAGGTTCTTGATTTTTTACAATATCTTCAATAATTCAATCCAATTCCGCTTGTGCAGGATAAGCAAAGAACACAGGTTCTACATTAGCATCAGTAATATCTACATGAACCATCCTATCATCTTCTTTTTCCTTACGAGTTAACTCATGCTTTTTAATATTTTCATTAAAATAATCATCAATACTCGTACATGCCACAAATCAATATTGAGTTCTATCTCACATAGTCTGTCCATAAATATAGATTCTTGGTTCTGGATCTTGAACTAACCATCCTTTCTCTTGAAAAGCCTTAAAATTTTCTACGACTTTATCATAAACAGCCTGCGAATGTTCATCAGTTCCTTCAGGCAAATCGATTTCAGCCTTTGTCACGTGAAGTAAAGAATATTCATTTCATTCTGCCTCTTTTCTTGCTTCTTCAGAATTCATCACATCATAAGGACGAGATGCTAATTTTTTAACAATTTCTTTTGGTGGACGAAGTCCTTTAAACGGTCTAACTACTACCATAGCATATTTTTATAAAAATAAATTTTGTATAAAAAAGGTAGGCTTATAGCCACCAAAATCAAGAGAAATGTTTAGAAAATATTATAATTGAAAAACATTAGATTACTGTTGTATCCCAAGGTCTCCAGCCATCATATTGCATTTTACTTCATCAATCAAAAAGAATTTGATTATCATAAAGATTTGCAAAATAATTATACTTATTCTTCATAATACTACTTTCTTTTGCCATAGTCTGAAACAATTTTCTATTATTCAAGAAAAGATTTTGACACTCTGCAAAGTCCTCAAATGGATCACTCATTCAATATCCACTACAAAAATCTTTCTTTATCACTTTTGCACTTCTTACTGTCTCACTATCCCAAGAATATTCATAATATTCTAAAGAAGGATCATCTACTGAAAATTTTGCTTTTCAAAACTCAGTATATTGGTTACTAATCTTTTTACTTTTACCACACAAAACTCAGAGATCAATAACATGTCAAAATTCATGAGTAAGTACTTGCCAAAATTCAGAAGTATCTCAAAAAGAATCCAAATTAATAGTAATTCTCTTCGAATTTGCTCCTCATCTTCTTTTTCAAGAAGCATTGTTTATCGTTAATGTTTGAAATTTCTCTTTAATATCTTCTCATTTAGTTAAACTTTTATCAAGGAAATCAAAAATAACAAAATACTGAGCAGTATATCCAGCCTTATCTGTTTGTGAAATATATCAGCTCCAAACGACTTTATCACACCAAGATGGACGTTTTCTACATAAAAGATCAAGCTGAGAATCCGCGCTTCCATGGGTTTGCTCTTCTAAATATTCAAGAAGAACTTCTTCATTTTCTAATGGAAAATACTCATCATCTACTAATTCATCAGTAATTTCTCACGTAATCTCCTCAATATCTTCAATAACTACATCTTCCTGAGTATCTTGAATATCTTCAATACCTTCTAAATAATCATTCTCAATCATAGTTGTAGGTTTTCAAGTCAGATTCGCATAAATTAATAAACAAAAAAAGAAAAACAAGGTCGCCACAATAAGCTTCCATAAATCATAATAAGTGAAATTAAAGAAGTGCTTGTTTCCCATACCAAATAATATCACTAAAAATCAAATCTTGCTGATTTCACTTATTATTATATATGATTAATTGAGAAATTGCAATTTTTTGGGCAAAAAGTTGGAGTAAAAAGTTATATCCTCAAATAATAATTTTTGCTCATTGTTGTTTTGCTTTGAAAAGATTTTTTCCCACTCCTCAAGTAATATTTTCAACCAAAAGAAGATATTGTTTATCAAATCATTTCCCTATAAATTCTTCAAACAATGCAACACTCTCATCCTTCTTTACAGAGAGAACAAAGATACATCAATTAGGATTATTTTCAAAATCAAAATTTTCTATTGCTTTTACAACCGATGGAGTCTTACTTAAAGGAAAAATCTTATCATCTAATGCATTTTCTTGTTTCTCATCCACATGAATAAGTTCCGGTAATGTTTCATCCGTATTAGACAGGAATATTGTATTATGTCCTTTTAATTCCTCAAGAAAATCGTTCCAATTAGTAAATTTTACTTCTTCAGAATAAACAAAATAGAATTCTCATTTCCTTCACCACATTTTTTTCTCTACAATCATAATATTATCAAAAATTGTATTCATATGATCTATCTGCTTCCAAAGCATAGTAAATTCCGAAGGTTGGAGTAATCATTGAATTATTTCTTTCCATTCATCAAATCTCTCTAACAATTTATTAGTCTGATAAAAAGAAATATTTCATTTTAAAGGATCAATCGTCTGAACAGTTGCATCAGTATTTGTAAAAAACACTTTTGTTTCTTGTCCTAAAATACCAATGAACATTGTAAAAAACTGTCTAAATTCTTCAAATTTATCAAGATTTTCTTTTTCTTGTCTTCATAATTCATATTGTAATGAAAACTTATAACTTAACATATCAAGATAATTAAGTGTATAATTTAAGTCATAAGCACGAGAAAGATAATAATTATAACTTTTATACCACCACTCCAAATCAAAAAATACAATTTCATACCCCTCATATTTCTCCTTTTGTTCTAAAAGAGAAAAAAGTCATCAATGAGTTGCTAAAATTATAGGATACTCTACCGTAGATCTCTGATCCCTCAATGCCGTATATATTTCAAAATCTCATTTAGTGTTAAGGTCTAATATTCATAATCCTTGTTCAGCATGAGAAAAATATTTTAAAAGGAAGTAGAGTTCATTTTCAGAAAACTTATTTTTATTTACAAACAAAGATAAATTCTCTGAATTTAATGTTTGATCCTCTTTCACAAAACCAATATTCTTTATTCATAAATCAGCCAAAATATTCTTTGCTATATCCAATTTTGATTTATTTGAAAAAGCAAGAATTATCTGTTTTCTCGTAACTAAAGATGAAAGTAAATCTTTTATTCAAATATTTTTTACTTGATACTTATTAGTATTCATCTCCTCATTTATTTCCAAAGGATATGTTCAAGTAAGCATTTGAGTATTTTGTGCCGTTATCTTTTTCAATGGAGGTAATACAATAGGAACATCCATTTTATCCCCTTTCTTCAAAAAGAGTTCAGTTAAACTACCATCACTCCTAGAAATAAAATCCTCTAATGAAGGATAATTACTTACCAAAAGATTTATTCTTTCTAAGAGATAAAAAAATAAAGCTAATGTTAATTTTGAATCATAATATGCATCATGGAAATTCTCCTCATCTCACAAATAAGGAGTAAATTTTTCAAGAATACTCTGAAAATTCTCTTTTGTTTTTAAAGTATCAACTAATACTTCTAATGCATAACTAGGAGCATAATGAATAAGTGATTGAGAAAGACGGAAAGTATCAATACTTGTTTTCCATTTTAAACTAGGGAAAAATCTCTTAAGAAACTCAAGATCAAATCAAATATTATGCCCAACAATTATCGTATTTTCTCAAAAAAAAGGTGAAATATCATCAAGAATATCCTCACAATCTGGTGCTGTTTCTAATTTCTCAACAGTCAAACCAGTAATAAATCAAACAATACTTTTTAATTCTGTGATAGGCTTTTTAGGATGCAATAATGACTGATATCATCAAATAATATTTCAGTGAATATCACTTTCCAAAATACCTATTTGAATAGGTTCATCAGATTGAGGATCCAACCCAGTGGTTTCAAAATCTAATGCAATAATACGAACTTTATCACTGAGCATCCCCAAAAAGCAAAATAAAATCCAGATTAACAGCCACCATCTTAGTTATTTTCTATGTTTTTTCAAATAGATAAATAAAAATAAAGACTTTTAAATAACAAGTATTGACTTTTGTAAATAAATATTTATTATATCAAACGCCATAAGGCACAAAACATAAACAATATCAAAATGGAAGAAAAATTATCTGAACAAAAAAAGAGCCTCCGAGACTGGATAGAAGAAGAGGTTCTCAATGACGATGCTGACGGATTCTTGTCTTTCTGTAAGGAAACAGAATCCCTATCAGAAGAAAGTATCATTACTAGACAACGCTTTGAGGAGCTCTACTATGAAGAGTACAAGCTCCACAGATCAGACTATTAAACAAGAAACGTGACTAAAGAAACTTTAGTCACATTTTTTTATTCATCTTCTTCATTATCTTCTAATATTGCTGTATATGCCTTATACCAATATGTTAAGAAAAACGTTTCCACAATACAGTTAACATACGAAACAACCAACAACAATAATCAAGCAATCACCCAAATTATAATTTCAACAAATGCATTATCAAGAATATCCATCCAAACAGCAAGATAAACTAATCCTAGAGGAATTCAAACAATAAGAACTCAAATAATTAAGAACCTAAATAATAAAAGGAACTCTACAACCATTAATTTTATAGATAATCACAAATGAGAAAATGCAAGTGATGTACTTTTTTTAATTGCATCAAAGACTTGAACTCATTCTAAAGCAATAATAGTTCTAGCATATGACCAAAATATACTTGCAAATATAACCACAGATCCCCATATCCAAACCAATATTTCAACAACAATACTATCCAGAATTTCAATAAGATAAAGCCTTAACACAACAGTCAAAAACGTAAATAAACCAAAAGGAATTGACAATCATCAATATTCCAACATAGGGAAAAACCTAGAGATTCCTTTTCTGAAAGCAAAAAAATTACTTTTATCTGGATATTTTAAAGAATTTATAACAGCTGCCTCTCAAATAGGACAGAGCCAAAGATATCAAACAATAATAATTAACACTAAAATAATCACCATTGCTATAGCATGGTGTTCATTAAGCGTCGTAATAAAATAGATAAGTGCATCTGAAATTTGGACTCACGACTCATATTTCCAAATAAGAATATTATTAAAATAATAAACAATATAATAAAGACGAACTATAGAAAAGCACACCAATGTCAAAAATCACAACCTTATCAACGAAGGACGTTCCAACAAAGTACGCGCTGATGATTGTAATATTTTTTTAAACATACAAAATCTTAATATAAATATTAATCTGCCGTTAATCCTCTAGCCACTTTCTTCATAGCCGGAATACTAAGTGCTGCAATAGCAATATTAAACACACCTGCAATTATAAAGAAACGGATAAATTCCCACATCTGTGCTCATATTTTTATTGAACCAATTGTCATATCAACACCTCTTGGAACATTTAAGAGATAATCATGTATAAAATATCATCCTATACCAAAAATCAACATTACAAACAGCAATTGAAATATCACTTTTCAATTAAGAATGGGAGTCATTCATTTTTTCTTTCAAATCCACATTGCTCAAATAGCAAACATTACCTCAATCAAAACCTGAGTAATCACTCCTCATAAAAGTCAATAATGAGGAATCAAATAAATTCATATTCATGCACCAATTAAAACCCCTGTCAAATTTACCCAAAAAAGCAAATTCTGCTGCTCTAAGGCAACAAATAAATAATTATAAACCTGTTTAATAAAGCTCAAAACTAAGACTACGCCAAGAAACGGAAGTACTTGGTCAGATCACCAACTAGCAATACTCTCCCATGTTCCCAAAAAAGATTTACTAGAAACAAAAACAATTATATCCTCAGCAAAAATCCAGAAATTCATCGCAATTAAAAGTCCAATCCAAGTAACCAAAATCATTAAATTTCAAAGCGACCTTTTCTTATTTTGATCTGTATAATGTGGTATTTTATGTAATAAACTATTTCCCAACGAAGAAGGTATTATCAATAGAATCTCGATTAATGAAAGTGCTAATGCCCATATTCCTGCATATTTAAATCATGCTGCAGTAGGAAAAAACCACCCTAAAAACATCAATACTAAGAGTGTATGAAAACTACTGAAAAAATACGAAAATCAGTACTTCCGATTCGTCTTCAGCAGATTTTTTATAAATGGAAAATCAAACTTTATACTAAATGGCAAAAGATCTCTAGTCCTCAAATGCATCTCAACATTCTGTCATATAGAACTTGCAACAACAGAAAAGATAACAAGACAGAATGCAAAAATCATTACAGGTGAAAAATCAGTTCAACTTTGAAAATCTAGCCCTCTAAAGAAAATATAAACAGTTGGCAAAAGAACCACTAATTGAGAAATTCTTGCAATAATCAAAGACCACGTCAATCTCTTCATCTTCCAAAAAATCTGGAGCGGAAGCTGTTGAATTCAAGCGAACATATTGCTTGCCGAATAACACATTGCTAAAGGCAATCACCACACAATAAATGGATTTGATGTATATGCAGGAATAAGATAAGCAACTACAATAGCTAAAGTATAAATAACAATAATAAGGAACGTTCTCATTCCTAAAAATTTTCAATAGGTTTGAGATAATTCAGAGTTTGGATCCAATGGAGGAATTTCTGTTCATTCTCAATATGTCTTATTTTTTATTGCTCAAAGTTGTTTAACTGCAATCACATAAATTCAAAAATCAACTAATGCTGTCCACCATGCAAAAAATCTAAATATAGTTCAATAATCACCATATCTCAATGGTCCAAGATATGAAGAAATAATCTTTGTAATAACAAATCAGAACAACGCACTTACTATTCTTCAAAAAAGCTGCCAAAGAGCATCTTTTATTACCAACTTATGTGAGGACATTATTTTTATTTTTTATAAATCTTTTTTACTATATGATTTTACTTAAAAATATAAAGGACAATTTAAAAAAATCTCTCTTGAAAGAGAGATTTTTAATTAAATATTTCTTACAATTTGATTTTTCTCATAAACTTTTCAACTCAGCTCTGATCATATTTCTCCAAAAAAGGAACAATCTTAGATAACTCAGCAAAAAACAATTTCGCCTGTTTTTCCGTATCTTTTAAGGTAAAGATTTCCACAGATTTTTGATATAGAAGCACAATATTTCTCAACTTTGCTGTACTTTTTTCTGCCTCAACTACAAACCCTTTAATCATAGAGTATGGAATCAACCTCTCTCATACTTGAAGCCCCTCTGGTTTTAT
>Ga0247611_10003556_pt1 | contig 22874 bp, 16 predicted proteins | sample 177DNAGHGhighgp2_FD_192422 | JGI IMG/M metagenome (GOLD analysis project Ga0247611, IMG submission 192422) | Sheep rumen microbial communities from Palmerston North, Manawatu-Wanganui, New Zealand - 1770 DNA GHGhigh gp2 | ecosystem: Host-associated > Mammals > Digestive system > Stomach > Rumen... | reverse complement strand
AGCTTCAGCCGCCTGGGTCAGCGCCCCACGGAGCAGTCGTCGCTCTACCGCATCGACCTCTCGACGCTGGCTGTTGACACGCTCGTGGCGCGCGAAGGCTTCCTCGGCGCCTCCTGCTTCTCGCCCGACGGCCGCCAGGTGCTGCTCGCGGGGTCGCCCGAAGCCTTCGCAGGCATCGGCAAGAACGTGCGCGAGGGACAGACACCCAGCATGATCGACACCCAGCTGTTCCTCATGGACATCAGCTCGCGCAACATCAGACCGTTGACCAGGGACTTCAACCCCAATGTGTCGAGGTTCGTGTGGCATAGCGTAGATCGTCAGGTGTATTTCAGCGCCGAGGACAACGACAGCGTCAACCTCTTCCGCCTTGATCCCCAGACCGGCAGCATCGCGCGCATCGCCCTGCCCGAGGAGCTGGTGGAAGGCTTCAGCCTAGCCGCCGACGCACCCGCGATGGTCCTCTACGCCCAAAGCGCCTCCAACAGCGACCGCCTCTATGCGCTTGATCTTAAGAAGGTGAAGGAGGACAAAAATCGTCCAATTGTAAATTGTCAAATTGTCCAATTACAAGATTTGAGCGCCGAAACGCTCAAGGACATCGAGCTTGGTGCCTGCAAGCCCTACGACTACGTCAACGAACGCGGCGAACACATCTCCTGTCGCTACTACCTGCCGCCTCATTTCGACGCCACGAAGCGCTATCCCATGATCGTCAACTACTACGGCGGCTGTTCGCCCACGAGCCGCAACTTCGAGTCGCGTTATCCCCAGCACGCCTATGCCGCCCTGGGCTACATCGTGCTCGTCGTGAACCCCCATGGCGCCACAGGCTTCGGGCAGGAATGGTCGGCACAGCACGTCAACACCGCCGGCGAGGGCGTGGCCGAGGACATCATCGGAGCCGTCGAAGCCTTCTGCCGCGACCACACGTGGGTCAACGACAAGAAGATAGGATGCATCGGAGCCAGCTACGGCGGCTTCATGACACAGTACCTGCAGACCAAGACCGACCTCTTCGCCGCCGCCATCAGCCACGCCGGCATCAGCGACCACACCAGCTACTGGGGCGAGGGCTACTGGGGCTACACCTACAGCGAAGTGTCGATGGCCAACAGCTATCCCTGGACGCGCAAGGACCTGTTCGTCGAGCAGAGCCCGCTCTTCAACGCCGACAAGATCCACACGCCCCTCCTCTTCCTCCACGGCGATGCCGACCACAACGTGCCCGTCGGCGAGAGCATACAGATGTACACCGCCCTGAAACTCCTCAACCGCCCCACGGCCATGGTGCTCGTCAAGGATCAGGATCACCACATCACCGACTACGAGAAACGCCTGCGATGGCAGAACACCATCTGGGCATGGTTCGCACGCTGGCTGCAGGACGACCCCACATGGTGGCAGTCGATGTACCCCGACAAAGAACTGTAGTCGCTCCACTATTTCGTTTAACGTTTAACGTTTATCGTTGAAAAGACATGAATCGAAAGCATCTTTTGGTGGTTTTGTCGTTATGCCTGATGGTCAGCACGACAACCTCGGCTCAGCCCAAGCAGGGCGTGGTCATCAATCCCGTTGACCTGAGCTATCGTTTCCAGCCTAAGGACCAATTCCCGCCGCGCCGCGAAGGGTCAGACCCCGTAGCCGAATTCTTCAAGGGCTACTGCTACCTCTTTGCCTCGAAATCAAGCGGTTATTGGCGCTCGCGCGATATGGCTCATTGGGAATACATCCCTGCACCATCCATCGGCATCATCAACGACTATGCGCCCACGCTGCTCGTGCTGGGCGACGAGATGTACATGACCACCGGAAGCTACGCCAACCCCACGCGCATCTTCAAGACCAGCACGCCCGAGGACGGCACGTCGTGGCAGGAGGTGGCGTGCAACATAGCCCGTCCGTATCAATACGACCCTGCCTTCTTCAAGGACGACGACGGCCGCGTATATTTCTATTGGGGCTGCTCCAACGTGACGCCCATCATGGGTGTGGAGGTTGACCCCACGGACGGATTCCGCATGAAGGGCGAGCCGCGCGAACTCATTCATCATCAGCCGGCAGAGCATGGCTGGGAGCAGTTCGGAGCCGACAACGAGACACATGAGAACGGTTGGAACGAGGGCTCAGCCATGCTGAAGGTGGGCGGCAAATACTATCTTCAATATGCCAGCAACGGCACGGAGTTCCGACATTACGGCATCGGATGCTATGTGAGCGACAACCCGTTAGGACCGTTCACCTACGTCGACGACAGTCCCTTCAGCATCAAGCCCAACGGGTTCATCGGCTCTGCCGGACACGGCCACATCTTTGCCGACCCCAAAGGCAACTATTGGCTGGTAGGGACCATGCTCGTGGGACAGCGCCACATGTATGAGCGCCGCGTGGGACTATTCCCTGTCACCATCGACGAACAGGGGCCTCATGCCTCGACGGCCATGACCACCTACCCCTGGCGATTACCCAAGGGAAAAGTGAAAGATGTCAGGCAACTGGAGCTTCACGAGCGCCTGCTGAGCAAGCACAAGACAGCAACAGCATCCTCCTCACTCGAAGGACATCTGCCCAACAAAGCCGTTGATAATAAGGTGGAGACGTGGTGGGCAGCCGAGACGGGCAACGTAGGAGAATGGCTTGCCGTGGACCTCGGAGCCGTCGAGGCGGTGGACTATGTACACGTCAACCTGGCCGATGAAGGTTTTCAAATTGTTGAGCCCTACGACAAGGTAGTGTATCGCTATGTGCTTGAGGGTTCGCGCGATGGAGAGAAATGGTTCGTGATTGCCGACGAGAGCCACAGCACCGAGGATGCGCCCCACAAGCTGATCACCTTGAAACGACGCACCAAGATGAGATATGTGCGCATCACCAACAAGTGCGCGCTGCCAGGTAAGTTCTCCGTGATGGACCTTCGCATCTTCGGCAAGGACACGCGTGGGCGGCTGGCGCCCGTCACAGGGCTGAAAGTCACACGCGACACGTCAGACCCGCGCCTGTTCACGTTCTCATGGAATGCCGTGGACGGTGCCGACGGCTATATCCTGCGATGGGGACGCGATGCACAGCATCTCACACATGCCGTGACAGTGGACAGCACCACCTATCATGCCCGCTATTTCAACCGCAACTCACGTTATGCGTTCACGGTTGAAGCCTATTGACAAAGAACGATAAGCCCACCATATACAATCCCCGCCGCCAGCTCTCGAAGTCTGACAGCGGGGATTTTTTTGCGTATATAAGTTGTTGTGCCTACTTCGTCTTCAGCCTCAGTATCGTGAGCGAGAAGGGTTGGACGGGGATGACGATGGTGCTGGAGGGCTCGCTGATACGGACGGGATATTCCTCGGGCGAGACATTGAGCTGCGCGCGCATGGTGTTTTCGTCGGAACCGTTGGCGGAGGCGAGGATGATGGCACGGCCCTGGGTGGCGGTGGCGCCGCCCAGCTTGATAGTGGTCGTCTGACGCTGGCGCGTGGGGTTCACGAGCTTGACAATCATCTCATTGGTGCGCTCGTCGAAGGTGGCGTTGGCATAGAGACTCTGACGCTCGGGAAGGCTGATCTCGTGGATGAGTTGGCCGTCGAGGAGGCAGCGGGCAGAGGTGCCCTTGACCTGTATCTCGACATTATACCAGCGGCCGTCCTCGAGGTGACCTTGAGTAGCAGCGAGGGTGTTCTTGCCACCGTCAGCCATGTGCTCAATGGCATGCTGACCGTTGCCCCAACCGCCGAGGTTCCACCACAGCATGTTCTGACCGTCCTCGGCACCGAAGGCGACGATGAAGCCCTCGTTGCCCTCGAGGCGACGACCTTGGACGCGGATGGTGTAGTTGTCGGGCAGGACGGTGGTGTTGAGGATGACGGAGCCCTCGGCACGCTGGTTCTGCTGCTGCAGCACGCCGCCTCCGAATGCCCATTGGCTCTGGGTGCGACGGCGCGCATCAGCCTCGCCGCCGAAGGTGCGCCACTGGCCGTTGTCGGCAGCGAAATCGTCCTTGAGGATGACCTTGCCCGACTCGTCCACGACCTCGAGGTTGCGGAACTCAGCCTTGGTGCCCCAGGTGGTGAAGCCCACGTGGTGGCCGATGGTGGCGGCGAGCGTGTTGCCCGACACTTGCACGGGCACTACGCGCGTACCTATATTATTAGCCATAAGCTTCTGGACATGGTAGGAGGGTGTGCCGAAGCTCTCGGCGGCGTTGAAGCGAATCATGTCGGGACGCCAGGCGGGGTTGTGCTCGTTGACGAAGATGGGGGCGTAGGAGCCCATGACGACGATGTCGGAGTTGCGCTCCAGGCCCTGCATATAGACCGCTTCGCCGAGGGCGGCGGTGAGGTGTCCGTTGACGCCGAAGCCCTGCGTGACGGCATATTCGCCGATGTAGATCTTGGGGCCGTGGCGGTCGTAGCTGTCGTACTTGTTGAAGTTGTTCTCGAACCACGAGGGCGAGCGGTAGTAGTGCTCGTCGAGAATATCGACGGGGTGCTGGCTGCGCCACGAGGGTTCGTCGGTCCCCCACGACTCCACGTTGCCGATGATTTCGACCTCGGGGTACTTGGCCTTGATAGCCTTATAGAACTGGATGTAGCGCTCGAAGTAGTGGTCGCTCTGGTCGCGATTGCTGTCGAAGTAGAAGTTGGCGTTCTCGTTACCCACTTCGAGCAGGCGCAGGTTGAAGGGCTCGGGATGCCCGTTCTTAGCGCGCTCGGCACCCCACTTGGTGGTCTTGGCGTCGCCGTTGGCATATTCGATGGCATCGAGCGCCTCCTGGATATATTCCTCGATCTGGTCGTATGGCTGCAGCCATCCGTGGCCGATACCCACGTTGACGACGAACAAGGGTTCAGCGCCGAGATCCTCGGAGAGCTGCAACATCTCGTGGTAGCCGAAGCCGTCGGTGATGTTGTAGCCCCAGTTGACGCTGAGGTGTCCCGGGCGCTGCTCGATGGGTCCCACGGTGTTCTTCCACTCGAAACGGTTGTGGAGGTTGTTGCGCGGCGTGGTCTGCCCTTCGACATAGCAGCCGCCGGGGAAGCGCATGAACTTGGGGTGCAACGCCTCGAGCAGTTCCGCCAGGTCGATGCGGCAGCCGTTGGGGCGCCCTTTGTAGGTAGGCGGGAAGAGGCTTACGACATCGAGCGTGAAGGTGCCGGGCTGCGAGAAGGCGAGCGTCATGCAGCCCTCGGGGGCGGAACCTGTGGCGCGTATGCTGACGCCCTCGACCTTGGTCCACTTGCCGGCCTTGAGCTTCAAGGGCACGGCGGTCTGTCCGAGGTTGCTGCCGTCGCGGCCGTTGAGCGCGACAATCAGTTCGCCCTTGTAGGCGGCATCGGCCTTCACCCATGCGGAGAAGGTGTAAACGGTCTGCTGGCGGAAAGCCATGCCCCAGTAGCCATCGTTCTGCACGCCGCCGGCGGGGGAGGGCACGGTGAGGCGCAGGGCATGCGCCTGGCGGTCGTTGAGGAGGCCGGCGGTGGTGAGCTCAGCCCCGGCACCGCCTATCGCCCGCCAATGTACGGGCTGGCTGTTGTCGTCCTCGAAGGAGCGGTTCTGCACGAGTTCGGCATAGAGGCCGCCATCGCCGGCGTGGTTGATTTCCTCGAAGAAGATACCGTAGAGGCGAGGGCTGACGGTGGCGCCCATGTGGGCGGCGTCGATGTCGACAACGGGCTGAGCCGCTGACGGGGCTGCAAAAAGCGCTGCGACAGCGAGAGCCAGGAAGAAGTTTTTGTGAGCAGTCATTGTAGTTAGCATAGTTTTTTATTATATAATAAGGTGTAAAAAGGCAAAGTGAAGGCTGTGAACTTAAGTTCGGCGTACAAAAGTAGTATAAAGTAGCATGAAATCCAAAAAAGTGAGGCTTTTTCTTGTCATTTCTGCCGTTTTTTGCTTATCTTTGCTCCACTTTTCAAGCATTACACCTATGATAGACAGCAATACCGGCCCGCTGCGACGGGCTACCGTAGAAGAAGATATACGCCAATGGTGGAACGCTCGCTTCGACACTCCTCTGCCCGAGGATGTGAAGCAATGGCTGCGCGAGACCATTCGCACGGAGGTGTCGCGCCAGCGCATGGCTGAGCATCGACTGGATGATATGGCGCTGCAGAAAGTGCGCGAAGGGCGACGCCTGTGCCAGACCAAGCTCGACAACGTGGAGGACTCCATCACACGTGTACGGCAGCAGCTCGACCGACTCCATCGGTTCATCGCCATCAACGCAGAGCTCACGGAGCAGAAGGCACGCCTCTATCAGATCAACAAGCAGCAGGCTTCGTTGTTGAGCGAACAGCGCGAGCTGGAACGCTACGAGGAGTTCGAACCCATCAACGGACGATTCCAGCGCATTCACACACAGCGGAAAAACATTGCCAACGGACGTCAGATGGTATCGCAACTCGTGATGAGGCAGGAAGGAATCACCCGGCAGACTGATGAGGCCGAGAAGGCGGTGACGGTAGAAATGGACAAGGTCAACGAGGCTATGCAAGCCGTGGAACAGGCCGCAAGGGTCATGACCGACAGCGAGAAGCTGGAGGTGCAGATCGAGGATGCGCGCGAGGAGCACAACGCCAATGCGTCGAACTTGCAGCTGTTGAAGGAACGTCTGGCGATGCTACAGAAGGAGCGGATGGAGAACACGGTGCGCAGCGAGGGCGTGCAGAAAGAGCTCTCGGCACTGCGGCTCAGACAGCAGGCCCTGGAGGCACATCGCACGATGATCCTACAAGGCGGAGCCATACAGGTGCGACTCGACCGACTGCTCGAAGCCAAGCAGAAAGGCGAGCAGCTGAGCGAAGAATTGAACCAGGCACAACGACGGCAGAACGAGCGCGACGAGCAGCTGGGGCGCCTCTTTGCCGAGAGTCAGACCATCGACGACGCGATACGCACCCTCAAGGAAGAAGTGGCCGCACATCGCGCAAGCATCGCTGGACAGGACAGCTTCACCATGCAGCGACGCGCGCTGGAACTGCGGAGCCGCAAACAGATGCTCGAAACAGGCTTCTCGCTCTGGAGAAGCATCTCAGCCGGCTACGATATGATCGAGTACAAGGAACAGCTCATCACACAGCTGCGCCTGCATGCCGATCACCTCAACTACCAAATCGATGCCCTCGACAAGGACGTGCGGACGCTCAGCCGACAGCAGGAACAGAAGACTTACCACTGGACGCTCTCGAAGAGCCAGAACGTCGTGCAGCTGCGCGGCGACTTGGAGGAGGGCACACCCTGCTCCGTCTGCGGAGCTACGCATCACCCCTGGCAGGGAGAAACCGAGACGGAACAGAACGCCCTGATCTCATCGCTGAAAGCCGACTGCGAGGCCATCGACGTGGAACTGCGCAGCAAACGCCAGCAGCTTGAGCAGCTGCAAAGCGACCTCACGGCCACGCAGGCCAAGCTGGAAGTTGAGAACCTGCATCTCGAACAGCTGCGCGAACGGCAGAAGAAAGATACCGACGAGTGGCAGAACTTCAGCTCACTCGACCGATCGTTCATCGACTGCTCGCCATCGACCAACCGCGAAGCGCGAACCGCAATGATCCAACAGCTCATCGAGAAAACTGCGGTCGATGCCGAAGAGGCCGAGAAGAACCTCAATGCCTTCACCTTCCATCTCGATTCCATCTCCACGATCGGCAACGACATTCAGCACCAGCAGCAGCGAGCGGCAGACCTCGCCGTGCGACTGAATGAAGTGAACACAGCTTGTCAGGTCATGGCCGGACACGTCGAACGGCTCAGCCAGCAGCTGAAAACGGTGACTCAGACCTATAGCCGTCGTTACGAAGCGCTGGAGAAGCTAATCAGTATTCCCGAATGGTTCAAACAGTGGCGCAACAACCACGAAAGCGTGAAGCAGAATATTCAGCAAATGATGGACCAGTGGGAGTTGATCAACGAGGGAATCCACAAGAGTGAGCGCGACGCTGCCACCTTGGACATGGAGAAGGAACAGCTCGAAAGGGCGGTGGCCATAGCGAATACGGATATCGCGCTGTGCGAAGCGGTCGCCGCAAAGACTAAGGAGAGGCTTGAGAAGGCACAGAGCGCATTGGCAAAACTGCTGCCCGCTAACAGCGGCGTAGGACTGTTCCAGGATAAATTGAGCCTTTTGCAATCCCAGCGCGAACGGCTCGACAAGCTGCGCGACAACTACCTCACGCTGCTGCGCGATCAGTTGGCCATCGAAGCGCAGCGCAAGAGCTTCGAGGAAGCCAATCGGTTGATTGAAACCGAGAATGCCGATGAACAGCGCGAACTCGACCTCTGGATACAGCGCTACAATGCCAACAATCCGCCAGTGCAAATGGCCGAACTCGAACGGCTACTGGCTGACGGCAGGGACTGGAGCAACTTACGCCAGCGCGTGCGCGCGATGACGATCGATCAGGCTATCACCCAGGCGCGAGTGGACCGTCTGCGCTCGCAGATCATTTCGCTGCAAGCCGATGGGCTGCGACCCATCGCCGACAGCGGAGACAACGAACAGGATGCCTTGCAGACTCAACTCGAAGAACTCGAACAGCAGAGACGCAAAATTTTGCAACAACTCGCAAATTTGGATGAACAATTAAGGCTACACGAACAAACAGAGACCGCTTTTTAGTTCATCTATTGTTCCAAAGGGTGACTCAATTGTACAATTTTAGTTCCAAAGTATGACAAAATTATACAATTTTGCCGTTTTGAGCTAAGAAAAAAGCAAAAGTTTCGTCTGTTCCACAAATTTTTAGTACTTTTGCGCAGTCAAAGTCCAACATTAAACACATCATCGTTATGGCAAAGTACAACATTCGAGAGAAGAAGGTTAAACCTGCAACCTATCGCACGGCAATCAAACCTGAGATTATTGACTCCATCTACGAGCAGATTCTGCGGAAGATGATCGTAGAGAAAAAGTATCGTGACTCAACCTATACGGCCAAGAAACTGGCTGATGAGATACAGACGAACACGCGCTATATCAGCGCTGCTGTCAGCTTGCGCTTCCAAATGAACTACGCCGAGCTCGTCAGCGGCTATCGCGTTCGCGAAGCCATCAGCATGATGACGGACAAGCGCAACCGCAGCCTTACGATGGGCGAGGTGGCTGCCGCTTGCGGTTTCGCCAACAGACAGTCGTTCTATTCCGCGTTCTATCGCCTGCAGGGAAAGACACCCAAACAGTACCAGGACGAGTTCTTCGAAAGGGTGAACCAGGCTAAGACGCGGAAGAAAGCTTAATCCACTTTTACACCTATAAATGAATTTTAAAACCCTCTCGTTCATGATGATGATGGCATTCGCTGCCACAACACAAGCTCAAACAGATTCATTTTCCTATAACGACGAACGTTTTGCCGATCTGCAGATGCTCCGCTACCAAGTCCATGGTTTCGATGAGCTCTCACTTCGGCAAAAGTCGCTCGTCTATTATCTTTCCGAAGCAGCTCTCTGCGGTCGCGACATCCTTTGGGATCAGAACGGACGCTATAACCTGCGCATACGTCAGATGCTCGAAACGGTCTATACCGACTACAAAGGCGACCGCAAGAGCAAGGATTTCCAGGCGTTTGTCGTCTATCTCAAGCGCGTGTGGTTTTCCAACGGCATCCATCACCACTACGGCTCCGAGAAATTCCAACCCGGTTTCTCCGAGACTTTCCTGCGTCAGGCCGTGGCCAGCATGAAGGACAAACTGACGTTCGACACCGAAGCGCTGTTCCCTGTCATCTTCGATCCTGCGGTGATGCCCAAGCGCACCAATCAGGCCGACGGCGAAGACCTCGTTCTCACCTCTGCCGCCAACTACTACGGACAGGGCGTCACCCAGGCCGAAGCCGAGGATTTCTACCTCAAGATGAAGGACGCGGACCAGGATCCGGCACATCCCGTCATGTTCGGCATGAACAGCCGACTGGTGAAGGAGGATGGCGTAATCAAAGAAAAGGTGTGGCGCAGCGGAGGACTCTACGGAGCGGCCATCGACCGCATCATCTACTGGTTGCAGAAAGCCCGCACGGTGGCCGAGAACGACAAGCAGGAGGCCGTCATCGACAAACTCATCGAGTACTATCGCACGGGCGACCTGAAGACCTTTGACGACTACACCATCCTGTGGGTCAACGACACCCAAGGCGACGTCGATTTCACCAACGGCTTCACGGAGAGCTACGGCGACCCGCTGGGCATGAAAGCCAGCTGGGAAGGACTGGCCAATTTCAAGGACAAAGCCGCCACGGCACGTACGGAGAAGCTGTCGGCCAACGCTCAGTGGTTCGAGGACAACTCGCCGGTCGATGCACGTTTCAAGAAGGAGAACTGCAAAGGCATCACGGCCAAGGTCATCGTGGCGGCCATGCTCGGCGGAGACCTCTATCCTTCTACGGCTATCGGCATCAACCTTCCGAATAGCAATTGGGTGCGCGCTGAGCACGGCTCAAAAAGCGTCACCATCGGCAACTTGACCGATGCTTATAACAAAGCCGCACATGGCAACGGCTTTCAGGAAGAATTCGTCATTGACAAGGACACACGCCGACTGATCAACCTCTACGGGGATGCCTGCGACGACCTGCACACCGACCTCCATGAATGCCTCGGCCACGGTTCTGGTAAGCTGCTGCCAGGCGTCGATGCCGATTCGCTGAAGGCTTATGGCAGCACGATTGAGGAGGCGCGTGCCGACCTGTTCGGATTGTATTACGTTGCTGACCCCAAGCTCACGGAACTCGGACTCACGCCCAACGGCGAGGCTTACAAGTCACAGTACTACACGTACATGATGAACGGTCTGATGACGCAGCTCGTGCGCATCGAACCCAATAATAATATCGAAGAGGCACACATGCGCAACCGCGCCCTGATAGCCCATTGGGTGCTCGAGCACGCCATCGATAACGCACGTCGTCGTGAGCAGAGCCAGTATCGCGGCCACACCGACGCGGAGCACACCCAGACCTTCTTCCCTGTACCTCAAGATCAGTTGCAGCCAGCCGTTCAACTCATCGAGCGCGAAGGAAAAACTTACGTACAGATCAACAACTACGCTGAACTGCGCACGCTCTTCGGACAACTGTTGGCAGAGGTGCAGCGCATCAAGAGCACTGGCGATTTCGAGGGAGCGCGCAAGCTCGTAGAGACGTATGGCGTCAAGGTCGATGGCAAACTCCACCTCGAAGTGCTCCAACGCTATAAAGCGCTTAACCTTGCCCCTTACAAGGGATTCATCAACCCCGTCTATGTCGTCGAGAGAGACAAGGAGGGGCAGATCGCCGACATACGTGTGACCTACGACGAGCCCTACGACCAGCAGATGCTCCGCTATTCACGCGATTATCGTACATTACCCCTCGTCAATGACTGATTTAGAGCAAATCCGAGCCGACCTGCGGGCGTCCATGAACGGCATTGCAGCCAAGTCTATACGCGAGAGCGGAATGGGCTATCGGCTTGTCTATGGCGTTGAGTTGCCGCGTCTGCGTGAAATCGCTGCGGCCTACACTCCCGACCGCCGTCTGGCCCAGACGTTGTGGAATGAGGACATTCGCGAGAGCAAGATCTTGGCCATTCTCCTTTTCCCCGTCGAGGAATTTGACCGCGACATAGCCAACCTGTGGGTCGAAAGCCTGCATCGCGAGCAAGCCGAGCTGGCGGGCTTAATGGTCATGGATCTGCTGGCTCATGAACCTTATGCCGCTGAGCAAGCCTTCCTGTGGATGGCCGACGAGCGACAAATGCACCAGCTCTGCGGCTTCTTGCTCGTCACGCGTCTGATGATGCAAGGTGCTGTGCTCTCGCCAGATGCAGCAGCTGAGTTTCAAGATCAGGCCGAAGCCACGATCGGCACCGACTACCTGCCTTTGCGCAAGGCCGTGCAGAATGCTCTGCTGCGCTTTCAGAATTTTTAATAGTGCTTTTTTGGCTATGTCGCAGGAAAGCAGTACTTTTGTGCCCGTATGGGCGAAAAGAACACGATACAGGAGACCGTAGCACATCGGTTCAAGCAGTTCCTCATTGCTAATCGTCTGAGGCAGACCAAGGAGCGCTTTGCTATTCTGCGGGCTATCTACGACATCGAAGGCACCTTCACCATTGAGGATTTGGAGCAGACGATGCAAAACCGACGTTTCCACGTCAGTACGGGTACGCTTTATCTCACTACGCAGTTGCTCGTGCAGGCCAATCTGCTCATCCGACATCCTTTCTCGTCAACGTCGGCCATCTTCGAGCGTATCGCTGACGACCGTCCGCGAAGCTACCAGATTTGCAACAACTGCCATCTCGTCACGCGAATCAAGAGCAAGGAATTGGCATCGAGTTTTGATTGCTATCACCCTCGCACCTTCTCCGTCAGCCATCGCATCGCCTATGTCTATGGTATCTGTGCTAAATGTAATCGCGCTATTCACAAACAGCTGAAGCTGGCGCAACAAACCAATAATCAAGATCATTAAACTGCCATTATGAATACAACAGGAAAAGTTGACGCCCTCTTGGGCATCGTCTTCGGCGACGAAGGAAAAGGAAAGGTCGTTGATGTGTTCACGCCCCGTTACGACGTCGTCGCCCGCTTCGCCGGCGGTCCCAACGCAGGGCACACCATCATCTTCGACGGCAAGAAATTCGTTCTGCGTTCCATCCCTTCCGGCATTTTCGACGAAGGTAAATTGAATATCATCGGCAATGGCTGTGTGATTGCCCCCGACCTGTTCATGGCTGAGGCCAAAGAGCTGGAAGCCGCAGGCTACGACCTTCGCAGTCGCCTACACATCAGCACCCGTGCCCATCTCATCCTGCCCACACATCGCGTGCTCGACCGCGCTTATGAGGCAGCCAAGGGCAAGAACAAGGTCGGCACAACCGGTAAGGGTATAGGCCCCACCTATAGCGAGAAGGCCAGCCGCACAGGGCTTCGCGTGGGAGATATCCTCGACAACTTTCCTGAGAAATACGCTGCGTTGAAGGCACGTCACGAACAGATCCTCCGCGACCTCCATTATACGGACTACGATATCGCCGACGAGGAGCGCCTCTGGCTCGAAGGGGTTGATTATATGCGTCAGTTCTGCCTCACCGACACTGCTACGGAAATCAACCGTCTGCTGGCCGAGGGCAAGAACGTGCTGGCCGAGGGTGCTCAGGGCACGATGCTCGACATCGACCACGGCACATATCCTTTCGTCAGTTCGTCAAATACTACGACGGGCGGCGTCTGCACAGGTCTCGGCGTAGGTCCCGGCCGCATCGGCGAGGTCTTCGGAATCTTCAAAGCTTATTCAACGCGTGTCGGCTCTGGTCCCTTCCCTGTTGAGCTCTTCGACGAGACGGGCGATCGCATTCGCGAGATCGGCCACGAGTATGGTGCCGTCACGGGACGCAACCGCCGCTGCGGTTGGGTGGATCTCGTAGCGTTGCGCTATGCGATTATGATCAACGGTGTCACGCAGCTCATTATGATGAAGAGCGACGTACTCGACGGATTCTCCACCATTCGAGCCTGTGTGGCTTACGAGAAGAACGGCGTGCAGACAACGGATATGCCTTTTGACACAGAAGGTTGGACGGCTGTCTATCGCGACCTGCCCGGCTGGAGTGAGGATCTCAGCACGATGACTTCCGAGGATCAGTTCCCTCAAGCTTTCCGCGACTATATCACTTACCTCGAAACGGAGCTCCAAACGCCTATTGCCATCCTTTCAGTGGGACCCGATCGCGAACAGACCATCATCCGTCAGCGTTAGGCCCTGCGCTTATTATTGATAGAATAGACTCATAGATATGGCACAAAAACCAAGTATTCCCAAAGGTACGCGCGACTTCGGCCCGGCTGAAATGGCGCGTCGCAACTATATTTTCGACACGATTCGCAGCGTCTATGCCTTGTACGGCTTCCGTCAGATCGAGACGCCGGCGATGGAAAACCTCTCCACGCTGATGGGCAAATACGGCGAGGAGGGTGATAAGCTGCTGTTCAAGATACTCGACAGTGGGGACTTCCTGCGTGGCATTGATCCTTCTGCTTTCAACGAAGGTGGCACGCCCAAGCTTGCAGCACAGCTTTGCGAGAAAGGCTTGCGCTACGATCTCACCGTGCCCTTCGCACGCTTCGTCGTGCAGCACCGCGAAGAGCTCACGTTGCCGTTCCGCCGTTTTCAGATTCAGCCCGTCTGGCGCGCCGACCGCCCGCAGAAAGGACGTTATCGCGAGTTCTATCAGTGCGACGCCGATGTCGTGGGTTCCGACTCGCTGCTGAATGAGGTCGAGTTGATGCAAATCGTGGACGAGGTGTTTCGTCGCTTCGGCATCCGCGTGTGCATAAAAATCAACAACCGCAAGATTCTCTCCGGCATCGCTGAGATGATAGGGCAGGCCGACAAGATTGTGGATATCACGGTGGCCATCGACAAGTTGGACAAGATAGGTCTCGATGCCGTCAATGCTGAATTGGCTGAGGATGGCATACCTGCTGAAGCCATTGAGAAGTTGCAGCCCATCATTAAGTTGAGCGGCACCAATGCCGAAAAACTGCAGACTATGCGCGAGGTGCTGAAGGATTCCGAGACCGGATTGAAAGGTATCGATGAGGTGGAGTTCGTGCTGAATGCTTTGTCGCAGCTCAGCCTGACGAATGAGATGGAGTTAGACTTGACTTTGGCACGTGGACTGAACTACTACACGGGTTGCATCTTCGAGGTGAAGGCCTTGGACGTGGAAATCGGGAGCATCACGGGAGGCGGTCGCTACGACAACCTCACGGGCATCTTCGGCATGCCGGGTCTCTCGGGCGTGGGCATCTCCTTCGGCGCAGACCGCATCTATGATGTGCTCAACCAGCTCAACCTCTATCCTCAGGAAATCACCACGGCCACTCAGCTGCTGTTCGTGAACTTCGGCGATGCTGAGGCTGCCTATGCTTTGCCGACGGTGGCCGCAGCGCGCGCTGCAGGTATCCGCACGGAGATTTACCCCGATGCGTCGAAGATGAAGAAGCAAATGGCTTATGCCAATGCACGCGAAATCCCCTTTGTGGCATTAGCCGGTGAGAGCGAAATGGCTGAAGGAAAGTTCACACTTAAAGACATGACGACGGGTGAACAATTGGTCGTTTCGTCGGCAGAATTGATTCAAAAGGTGCTTGCATGAGCGTACAAAAAGGCCAAAATATAACGATTTAAACAATGAAAAAGCAAAATCGGCCAAAATTTTGGTCGATTTTCTTTTTCCAAGTGAAAGAAAAGCCCGACCTTTGCAGCCGAATTAGCAAGAGAGAAACTATATTATATAAAAAGGTATATGAAAAAATCATTTTTATGGGCCATTATGGTGATGTTCGTTGGTGTCCCGTCTGCCTCTGCTCAGACCCTCACGTTGGACAGTTGCCGTGCTATGGCTCTCCGCAACAACAAGGAATTGCAGATGAGCGCCCTGAAGCAAGAGGCTGCTCATTGGCAGCGTAAGTCAGCGCTGACCAACTATTTCCCGAGGGTAACAGCCGTTGGCACTTATCAATGGTCATCCCGTGAAGTGTCGCTCTTGAACAAGGATCAGAAGCAGAAGCTCTCCAATATGGGAACCAATTTGGCCACAGCCATCAATGGCGAAGTCCAGCAGGGGTATGCCGACCTCCAGCAACGTTGGACGGCGGCTCTTCAAAGTCCTGAGTTCGCTCAATTGATGCAGAACCCCGAGATGCAGGCTTTCCTGGCCCAGAACCCGCAGTTCGCTCAGATGTTGGCCAATCCAGCTATGATGCAGCAGGCCATGGGACCTTATCTCGAACAGGCTTCAACGGCCTTCAACACGATGCTCTCATCGATGGCGTCCACGCTGAACAGTACGGGTCAGAGTATCGTAGATGCCTTCCGTACCGATACGCGTAATATGGCAGGTGCAGCCATCATGCTCACGCAGCCTTTGTATATGGGTGGCAAGATCCGTGCTTACGACAAGATTACGCGCTTGGCCGAGCAAGCAGCCGGCGAACAGCATACCATGGAGGAGCAGGACTTGCTGGTCAGCGTCGATGAAGCTTATTGGCGCATCGTGGCGCTACAGAGCAAGAAGAAGCTGGCTGAAAGCTATCTTGAGACCGTGAAAAAGCTGGATTCCGATGTCGAGAAAATCATAACCGAAGGCATGGCCACGAAGGCTGACGGCCTCTCGGTGAAGGTAAAAGTCAACGAGGCCGAGGTCGCCAACATTCAGGTGGACAACGGGCTTGCCCTCTCGCGCATGGCTTTGGCGCAGCTCATCGGTTTGCCGCTGGACTATCAGTTCACGCTCGCCAACGAGGACGATGCTGTCACCTCCGACGGAGCCAGCCAACTCTCACTTAGCCTGCAGCCCAATGCCGATATGGACCATGCCGTTGAGACGGCTCTTGCACATCGTGCCGAGCTGCGTGCCTTGGACATTGCTGCTCAGGTCAAGGAACAGCAGGTGAAGGTGGCCCGTTCGGAATATATGCCCAACCTTGCGTTGACGGGCGGCTATCTGTTTTCCAACCCCAATGCCTTCAACGGATTCGAAAAGAAGTTCGGAGGTATGTGGAACGTGGGCGTTGTCCTGAAAGTGCCTATCGTCACGTGGGGCGATCGCATCTACAAGGTCAAGCAGGCCAAGGTGGAGGCTCAGATGGCGAGGACACAGGCAGAAGAAGTCCGCGAGAAGATTTCCCTGCAGGTGAACCAGAACCGTCAGAAGCTGCAAGAAGCGCAGCACCGTCTGGCTACGGCCATTCGTAGTCAGGAACAGGCTGACGAGAACCTTCGCATGGCTAACCTCGGCATGAAGGAAGGTGTCATACCTGTAAGCAACGTGCTGCAGGCTCAGACCGCCTGGCTTTCGGCACACTCGACGCTTGCAGATGCCGAGATCGATGTTCGCCTGGCCGACCTCTATCTGCTGCGCGCTTTAGGTACGCTAAGGTGAACCGTCGGAAATCATGTCTGCATGCGTTTGAAAAAAGAATAATGAATAAAAAGATTAAATACTATGGCAAAGAGAAGTAAATTAAACAATCTGCTCATCATCGCCCTCGTGCTGGTTGGCGTGATGGTGATGGTTATCCTCGTCGGCATTTTCCTGCCGAAACCGAAAGAAGTGCTGCAAGGTCAGGCCGAGACCTCGGACTACCGTGTGTCGAGTAAAGTGCCAAGTCGCGTCAAGGAACTGCGTGTGCAGACGGGCGACAAGGTGAAGGCTGGCGACACGCTGGCCATCATGGATTCTCCTGAAGTGATGGCCAAGATGGAACAGGCTCAGGCCGCTGAGGCTGCCGCCAAGGCTATTGAGATGAAGGCGCAGAACGGTGCCCGTCAGCAGGAGATTCAAGGCGCTTATGAGCTTTGGCAGAAGGCGCAGGCTGGCTTGGAAGTGGCCGGAAAGACGTTTGCACGTGTCTCACGTTTGTACGACGAAGGTGTCATTCCTGCTCAGAAGCGCGACGAAGCCGAAGCACAGCTCAAGGCTATGCAGGCTACCGAGAAAGCTGCTAAGAGTCAGTATGAGATGGCAAAAGAAGGTGCTCGTCGCGAGGACAAAGCAGCTGCAGCCGCCCAGGTGGCACGTGCCAAAGGTGCTATCAGCGAGGTCGAGGGCTACATGAAGGAAACCGTGCTCGTTGCTACGGCCGACGGCACCGTCACTGAGATCTTCCCCGAGGTCGGCGAACTCGTCGGCACGGGAGCGCCCATCATGAATATCGCCAAGGACTACGACGTGCGCTTCGTCTTCAACGTCCGCGAGGACTACCTGCCCGGAATGAAGACGGGCATGGAGATGAAGGTCTATGCGCCTGCTGTGGACCGAGAGCTCAACGTGCGCATCGTCGGCATCAACGTCATGGGCAGCTACGCCACGTGGAAGGCCACGAAGGCACTCGACAAGTACGACCTCAAGACCTTTGAGGTTGTGGCACGTCCTGTGAACCAAGCCGACGTCGAGGATATCCTTGCCGGCATGACCGTTATCATAAAAGATTAGTCGCAATGCTCGATTTCTTAAAGCGAATCTGGCTCATCACGCGTCGCGAGTTGAATACCTTCTCGCAGCGTCCGATCTTCTTCTTCGTCATGTTTGTGGCGCCGCTGGGCTTCCTCGTGTTCTTCACCACGCTGATGAATGCAGGTCTGCCCACCAAGCTGCCGGCAGCGTTGGTCGATGAGGACAACACCCACGTGACGCGCCAGCTCACCCGCATCCTCGGCTCGATGGAAGAGACGGATTTCGTGCTCGAGACCAACAGCTTCACCGAGGCGCGACAGGCCATGCAGCGAGGCGAGATCTATGCCATCTTCCGCATCCCCAAGGGTACGACCGAAGCAGCGCTGACGCAGCGACAGCCCGTCATCTCGTACTACACCAACGACACTTACTACATCCCTGCCTCGTTGTTGATGAAGGATATGCGTAAGCTGAGTGAGATGGCAGGTCTGGCCATCACGCGTGAGACGATGCGTGCCCGCGGCTTCCGCGACGATCAGATTATGGGCACGCTCCAGCCTATCGTCGTCGAAAGCCACCCCTTGGGCAACCCCCACCTCAACTACTCTGTCGTGCTCACCAACCTTCTCGTGCCTGGACTTCTGATGCTGGTCATCATGCTCACCACGTCCTACGCCCTCGGTATGGAGTGGAAGCGCGGCCAACAGAAGAAACTCTACGCCATGTCTGGCAACAATGTGTGGGTCGCCGTCCTCGGCAAGCTGTTGCCGCAGACCGTGCTTTACACCATCATCTTCTGGCTCATCGACCTCGTCCTCTACAGCTATCTGCAGTTCCCCTGTGCCTGCGGCATTCCCCGCATGATGCTGTGGGGCTTCCTGGCTGTCATTGCGTCGCAGGGCTTCGGCATCCTGATGTTCGAGGTCTTCCCGTCGCAGATGCGTATGGCGATGTCGGCGTGTTCGCTGCTTGGCGTGATGCAGTTCTCGCTGGCCGGCTTCTCCTTCCCCGTTTCGGCGATGGACGCTCCGTTCCAGTGGCTGTCCAACATCTTTCCCTTGCATCATTATTTCCTCATTTATGTCAATCAGGCGTTGAACGGTTATCCCATCAGCTACGTATGGTCGAGCGTTGTGGCTCTCGTTGTCATTTTAGTTCTGCCGCAGCTGTTCTATTTCCGCATCACCGACGCTTTCCTTCATAAAGAATATATCCCGTGAGAAAACCTACTTTCCCCATCTTCCACGTCTGGCTCGACGAGTTCAGCGACATCGTCAAGGACGAAGGCATCTTGCTTTTCATGGTCCTGCTGCCGTTGGCTTATCCCTTGCTCTATGCGATGATCTACAGCACCGAGACGCAGCGCGAACTGCCCGTCTGTGTCGTTGACGATTGCATGAGCGCCCGTAGCCGCGACTTCATCCGTCGTGTCGATGCTACGCCCGACGTGCAAATTGCCGCCCATTGCGTCAGCATGGACGAGGCGCAGGAACTGATGCGCCGTCGTGACGTCTATGCCATCCTGCGTGTGCCTGCCGAGTTCGACAGTGAGTTGTGGCGCGGCCGTCAGACCGTTGTGGGCCTCTACAGCGACCTCACCTCCATGCTTTACTATAAGGTTGCCTATCTCGGCGTCGTCAATGTGGCTCAGGAGATGAACCGCAACATCAAGGTTCACGAGCACCAGCAGAACACGACCCGTCGCGAGGAACAGTTGGCGCGATGGCCCATCCGTTTCGACGAGGTCAAGCTCTATAACTCCGCCGGAGGATTCTGCGCTTTCCTCATCCCGCCTGTCCTGATGCTCATCCTGCAACAGGCGCTCTGCCTCAGCATAGGCATGTCCATGGGTCGTTCGCGTGAACGCTTCCGCGGTCTTGTCATTCCTCCTTCGCGTCACTACAAGAATGCCGTGGCCATCGTCCTGGGACGCGGCCTCGTCCATTTCCTTGTCTTCTTCCTTATGGCGTTCTACATGGCCGTCTGTGTCACGCGCTGGTTCGACCTGCCGCAGCTCGCCCATTTCTGGGATTTGGTAGGTTTCTTCGTGCCCTACCTGCTGGCTTGCACGTTCATGGCTATGTTCTACTCCGGCTTTGTCTATCGCCGTGAGGACTGCATCTTGTTGTTCGTCTTCATGTCCATACCGTTGCTTTTCCTCACGGGTGTGAGCTGGCCGGGTGCTTCCATCCCGCCGTTCTGGAAGGCTGTCAGCGCTGTCTTCCCATCCACGTGTGGCGCTAATGCCTACGTCCGCATCGCCGGCATGGGCGCGTCGTTGGGCGACTGCCGCCAGGAGATGCTGAATATATGGATCCTTGCAGGCGTCTATTTCCTGCTCTCGTGTTTCATGTACATGTTCGAGATCCGCAAGTCCGTTGGACGCACCGTGCTCAGCTGAGGTGGCTGAAGTAGCGGTACAGAGGTGCAATCATCGACACTTGCATGAACTCGCCCTTCAAGAGCATTTCTTTCACCCGCTCTTGCGGAAAGGTATAAATCTCGATGTCCTCGGTGGCATCGAGATTTTGTGTGTCCGTCTTCTCCACGCCGATAGCCAGGAAGCTGTGTGTCGTATTGTTCATGGCGCTGGCGTTGCACGTGAATTGCATCACCTCGCTCCATGTGCCTCCCGTGAATCCTGTCTCTTCTTGCAGCTCGCGCTTGGCGGCGTCCATGGGATCCTCGCCTTCTTCGACGCAGCCCGCTACGATTTCATAGCAGGTGCGGCCAAGCCCATGACGATACTGTCGGATAATCACCATCTCACCTTCTCGGGTGATGGCAACGACGTTGACCCATGTGGGATATTCGAGCACATAGTACTCGTCGTTGATGCGACCGTCGGGCAGTTGGCACACATCGCGGCGTGCCGTCAGCCAGGGGCGCTTGAAGAGGTACTCCGACTTGAGTACCTTCCAGTCGAGATTTCTCATTGCGGCAAATAGGTTTTCAGTTCTACACATTTTCCTATGATGGTGCGCATCTCAGCCAGCGACCCCACGTGTCCTGCTGCGCGCACCTGCACCAGGGCGTTGCCCAGTGCCGTTCCCTCCTGCGGACCGGCGATGACGGGCATCTGCAGGGCGTCGGCTGTGAACTGCATCAGGTGCTCGTTGCGCGAGCCACCGCCGATGACGTGCAGGCGTTCGATGCTGACGGGCGTCAGACGGCGTAGGGTCTCGACCACTTCGCTATAGCGTGCAGCCAGCGAACGGAAGATGACGCGCACGAAGTCGGCAGGCGTCGATGCCTGTGCCTGTCCCGTTTCTGCGAGGAACGCATTGATGGCAGCCGTCATCGAAGCAGGATGCGCGAAGCGCGGGTCGTCGGGACGGATCAGGCTGTCGCACGACGAGCTCTGGCACAGCGCGTTCAGGGCGTTGACGTCAGACGGTACGCAGCCCTGTGCCTGCCATTCCTTGCGGCATTGTTCGAAGATCCACAGTCCCGTGATGTTCTTCAGGAAACGTGTCGTGCCGTCGAGTCCACCCTCGTTGGTGAAGTTCTCTGCGCGGCTGTCGGCATTGATGATGGGCATGGGTGATTCCACGCCCAGCAAGCTCCATGTGCCGCAGCTCAGGTAGGCGTAGTTGCCGTCCTCAGCAGGTACGGCAGCGACGGCCGAAGCCGTGTCGTGCGATGCCACAGCGACGATGGGAACGGCTCCCACGCCTGTCGCTTCCTGCACCTGTGGCGTCAATGTGCCAACCTGTTGCCCAGGCAGCACCAGCCGTCCGAAGCGTTCGCGCGACAGACCTAACGTAGCTAACAATTCGCCGTCGAGGTCGCCCGTATGGGGATTCAGCATCTGCGAGGTCGAAGCCACTGTGTATTCGCATACGGCTTCGCCCGTGAGCATATAGATGAGGGCGTCGGGCATGAACAGGATCTTATCGGCATGCGCGAGCGCCACGTTGTCGCTGCGGAGCATCGTGTCGAGCTGGAAGATGGAGTTGAAGGGCATCAGCTGTATGCCTGTGCGCTCGTAGAGCTCCTTCTGGCTCATGCGGTCGGCAAAGAAGCGTTCCATGGCGCCGTCGGTGTAAGCGTCGCGGTAGCAGTGGGGTAGGGCCAGCAGCTGACCGTCCTTGTCGAAGAAGGCCACGTCGCAGCCCCAGGTATCTATGCCTATGCTTTCCAGCGTGATGCCCTCGGCGCTCACCTGACGCAGCGCACGCAGGATCTCGTTGTACAGATGAGGCAGGTTCCAGAACAAGTGGCCTGCGAGCGGCAGCTGAGGATTCTCGAAGCGCGTAAATTCGCGCATCGACAGGCGGGTGCCGTCGTATGTCGCCAGCACGGTGCGACCGCTCGTAGCACCCAAATCTACTGCAAGATAGTGAGTAGTCATGATGATATTATATTGATGAATGATGAATGACGAATGATAACTTTCAACTTCACATTACGTCTGCAAAGTTAGGGAAAAGCGCGTAAAGAGAAAAGTGAATAGGGGAAAAATGAATAAAAAACGCAAAAACTTTCTACTTTCAACGCTCAACGCTCAACTTTTTCTTATCTTTGTGGCCGAAATCATCATATTTACACATTATAAACGACTACGACAATGGAAACACCGAATCAAGACCCCAAACCGCGCCGCGTATATCACTGCAACGACTGCGGCGGACCCATCTACCGCCACGAAGTGTTCTGCTCCACCTGTGGCAAGAAACTGGATCATTTCGATTTCGAAGACGATTGATCCATGAACGTTGTCATCCTCGACGGCTTCTCCGTCACCCAGCACGACCTGGACTGGCGAGCGCTCAACAGCGAACTCGCTGACGCCAGGCTCACCGTCTATCCTCGCACGACGCCAGGCGAGACCATCGCCCGCTGCGAGGACGCCGATGCCGTGCTCACCAACAAGGTGGTGCTCTCGGCCGACGTCATTGCCGCCCTGCCGCATCTTCGCTACATCGGCG
>Ga0247611_10003554_pt1 | contig 22878 bp, 21 predicted proteins | sample 177DNAGHGhighgp2_FD_192422 | JGI IMG/M metagenome (GOLD analysis project Ga0247611, IMG submission 192422) | Sheep rumen microbial communities from Palmerston North, Manawatu-Wanganui, New Zealand - 1770 DNA GHGhigh gp2 | ecosystem: Host-associated > Mammals > Digestive system > Stomach > Rumen... | reverse complement strand
AAGACCCTTTCGCCAATCGATGTCACCGAGTTGGAGATTTCAACTGAGGTCAAGCCACTGCAACCATAGAAGGCATAGTCGCCAATCTTCTTCACCGAGTTGGGGATGTCCACCGAGGTCAAGCCGGTGCAACCAGAGAAGGCACTGTCGCCAATCCTCGTCACCGAGTTGGGGATGGTCATCGAGGTCAAGCCATCGCAACCAGAGAAGGCAGAGCGGCCAATCGAAGTCACAGAATTAGGAATAATAATTGACATCAAATCAGCACAGTCATAAAATGTAAAATCCTTAATCTTATCAAAATCCTCTATATATACTCTGTATTCACCTGGTTCATATTCATTTACTGTATATCCCTTTCCGTCTAATTCAACATGCTCACCATTTACATAAACTTTATATTTATATGTATAAATATTATTACCCTCAAATATTTTTATTTTTCTTGGTTCGTTTATTTTATAGACAAACTGATAATTCATCTGTTTCTTTACATCAGACGCTTTAATTAATCCGGAATCCTCTATATCAGAATCATTCCATTGTAACAAAGCTTCATTAAGTAAATTCTGTTTAAATAACATTACCGCATCATGTGCATCATCTACTAATTCAAACTGAATTTCCTTTAAATATTCTGATAAATTATTTTTTAATTTAATCCCTAAAACATTAAATATAAATTTCCTAAACATATCTGATAATTCAGAATTTTCTGAAAGTTTTCGTAACATTTTATCAGATATATTTGGAAATTTGCTACAAATATTATAAATATCCTGATATATTTCTTTGACATCTTTACCAGATACATAAAATGCCTTCATTTCAGAAGTATCAAGATAATAAAATAATTCACATACAACTAAACAAAATACAGGAAGATCATTATTTGTTTTCCATAAAGATGGGTCTTTTAATATTTCTAATGCCTTATTTTTATATAAAGAATAATTATCTGGATCTAATTCTTTAATCTGATCCCTGAATTCGTCTGCCTTTACCCCATATAAGAAAAGATTATCTTCATGCTCTAAATCATATACACTTTTCCAATTACCATCTTTATCTACTAAATTAAATGTAGAATCTCCTGTTATAAATTTCTTATAAAAATCATAACAATGTGTAAGTTCATGGGATATGACTTTTTTAGTATATTCTTTATTTTTCCAAGAATATACAGTAAAATTAGAAATATTGATTTTCTGTGTATCTGAATTATAAGTAATATCTGATTTATCGTCTACAGGAATATTCACAAACCCGTTCATTTCTGTATCTTTTTCTAATTCATCATTATTCTGATATACCTTTATCGATAATGATTCTATCCATTTAGGAAATTTATAATCCAGATTTTTAATATCACAGTAATACTGTAAATCTTTTAAATTGAATTCGTCATATAAATACCCATACTCATCTTCTTTTTCTGCATGAAGTTTTATATTCAGACCGTCTTCTAAATCATATATATAATCAGATATAAGACTTGGAAAATCAAGTCTTATATTATTTGAATCTGACTGTAAATCAAAATTCGGGAAATCAGATATTTTATATTCATTAAGTTTCATAAATTAATCTAAATCAATAACTTCTAATTCCGTTAAACTTTCTCTTTCAATTACGGGTATAAATTTATATACAGCAAATGGATATATAGGTTTATTCTGCGGGCCTTGTGGATTATCAGAATCATCAGCTATTTTCCATGTCCATAATATATTATTATATGTATATGTTAATATCCAACAAGGGAAATTTTCATTATTTATAACTACACTTGATTTATATACATCTGGAATTATATATCCATATGGAGTAGTAAAACTAAAATCTGTAATATCTATCTTTAATATCTTATTAGGCCATTCCGGATTTGCCGAATAGTCTATATTCGGCGATGCCCAGGTATCAATAAGACCCAGATATTTACATAAATCTTTATAAAAAATTCTTACGTTTGCATATGCCATATCATCAGCAAGGCCTGTTTCAAATTCAAATCCTTCTCCTGTAAAGAATCCTCCAAAACCGGTACTTATATCTGTATATAATACACTAACATCAAAAATTTCAGGAGATGTTTCAACTGGAGCAGGATCAGTTCCGCTCCCGCTTGAAATATCTAGAAGATTTATAGTTGAATAAGTCGATCCAGATTGTATTACTTTATATAGCGCTTTTTGATTATCCGCAATACTAATAATTTGTCCCGCATATGCAGTGCCCGATGAGGCAGAGACAAATGTATTCATTGCTGATACATCATTAAAGACTATATTTTTATCTATTGGGCCTCTTTCGGATTTAGAGAATCCCGCTGAACCTATATTTATAAAATTTGCCATATGTAATTCCTAATCTTGATTAATATTAATTAAGTACAACAGTTATAGTTGTATCTGGTCCTACCAAATCTGTTACAGGCCATTCAAATTTATATGTAGCATAACCAGCTATAGATATCGAGAGATTATTTATGTAATGTACAGGTATTGTTCTTTCTAATTTACTATATCCAGAAAATGCCGATGTAAAGCCCTGAGAAGTTATTGTCGCATTTGCAATACCACTAGAATATGGAGCAACAATATAAAACCATCTTGTGCCTTCAGGCAGAACTATATTAGATAATGTTTTAGTGGCGGTTATTCTTGTCCATCCATTTATAACAGAATTATCTATAGTTGAAGATCTTCCGTCAAAAACTGTATTTGAGGCATTTGCTCCATTATCAACTGTTGTCATTGCCTGGTAGAATAAAGGTTTAACTAATGTTATAGAAGATGGTGTAGCCGAAAGATATGTAGATGAAGTATTTTTGCCTTTACATGATATAATTGTATTACCCAATCTATCTGTCAACATATTTGCTGTAACAGGAGAGCTTGCGGCGACTTTACCATAACCCTTACCAGATGCATTATCTTTCCATGTAATTGATACAGTAGATGTTTCATTTTCTGGATATCCATTATAATATCCTTTAGAATCTATTATCAATTTTGCCGATGCATCATATGTTCCATCAGGATAACCGCAATAATATGTTGGAGCCGATATTTTGGTTTCTCCTGTATTTCTGAAAGACGCATTAACTACTTTTGTTTTTTTGCGCTGAGTTTCATTATTAGTCCATGTTCCATTTACTATACTATATGTTGATCCAGATTTAGTATATAAACTTACATCTTTCATTGGACCATAGTTGGCGGTATATTCGGCATTGATTGTATATGATACATCATAAGGAATTTGTCTTATCTCAGATTTATTATTTACAAGAGTGTCTCCGTCATGTATATATGATACAGAAGTAATTCTGAAACTTGGCTCTGTATATGCTTCTGTACAGAATCTTTCCATTAATAAATCTCTGATAATCTGTTCTAATGGAGTACCCGCTTCAAATAAGGTATTATTTGGAATACCCCCGATATTATCACTTGATACATTCACGCTTAAATCTCTTGTTAATACCGCGTCTGTTGTTGTTCCGCCTGATCCGGAATTTATTAATTCAAATATAGAAGTATAAGTATTCCCTTTTTCCTTAATATATAAATCATCTATATATGTAAAACCTCTTAAATTACTTCTTATAGATACATCTATATGACTGAATGATGCATTTAAAGGATATTCCTCGGAACCGCTTGATGATCCGCCTCCTGTTATATCGGCAACAGCTTCATCCCAATCAGATATATCTTTATGGTTTAATCTCCTTACAAGAATATCCTGTTCACCGAATTGTCCGTCATGAAGAAATCCACGGGCATTGAACGGTATAATACCCATTACAGGAATCTCATCATAAAAACTGGCTGATGTATTGGTTATTAATTGTTTAAGTTCATTTAATTCTTCTCCTTCTCCAGGCAATCTATAAGCTGTTATTGTCGTACCTCTAGAATCTTCTGTTTTATAAGCTTCTACTACCCAAGAATTTATAGTAGAAGGCATAACAGTCACATCATTTGTAAATGTTTTTAAAAAAAGAGTATATGTATGACCAGGATTTACAATATAGTCATAAGGCAATAAATCATCATTTTCTTGAGCCTTAACAAAAATAAGTCTGTTTAATGGATTAGTTTGATATCTTCCGCTTAATCCGTCAACGGGATCATATACAGCGGGGTCACTGGTCATTTCTCTACCAGTGTGACCGCCTTGAATATAATCATAATAACGAATATCTATAATTGACTTTACATTAAAAAATCCTGTATAATTATCAGCCATTTAAAAATATAATATAAACATTTATTGTATTTATTATCCTATTAAGAACTTCCTTGTGGCAAGATTGGCCTTATATATACCTCTATTCCAAACTAATTCTTCATTTTTAAATGAAGATAATTGTTTAACTTCCTGCCAAGAACCAGAATCTGGAACTATTACTGGTTGAAATTTAGGTAAAAATAATGTCGCAGATTTAGAATTAACAACCGGAGAAGTAGGAGCACTTCTCATACCTGTACCGCAATATCCCGTTGATGCTAATAAACTTGCCTGGCTTGTAAATGACATACCCATTCTCCATGTTTTTGTTCCTGTATAAGCATCTACCTTTGTCTCATAATCAGAAGTTGTTCTTAAACTATCAGGCAAATTATAAATTTTACCGGCGCCTCTATTAAACATAGAAGAAATAGCGTCTTTATCCCTTGCCATACCATGCTCAAGTGTAAATGTGCATTCAAGTTCCATAGGGAAATCATCAGGGCCTAAATCATCAGAAAACTTAAACTGCATATTAGAACAAACAAGATTACCAATAACCGCAATAGGATTCAAAGGATTACCTATTGTTAAATGCCATTCGCCTACCGGATTACCAATAAGTAATGCCCTAAGGCCTCTAATTGTAGGCATTGTAGTATTTTTAATCATTTGGGCTTTAAGCATTTGCTCAGTATTCTGCATAAGGTTATTCATTTTTTCTTTACCTTTATTCTGAGCCTCTAAATTTTTCTCTCTTTGTGTTTTACCGTTTTCATCTTTTGTTTCATCATCTCCGGCAATCCAATCAGAAACCACTTCTACAGCTTTATTAATTAATCCTTTTAATGGAAAAATCATATCTGTAATTGCATTAATAGCTTGTGATACAGCGCCTGTAATACCTTGGAATGCATTTTTTAATTGGTTTGTGACAGTATCCCATGAGAAGTTACCATTTTCATCCGTGCCCATAGATACAAGACCTTTCATCAAATCATGTAATGCACCTTCTTCACCGAATATCTTTCCTTGATATAATTTATGCATTATACCTTTTTGTCCAGGCGCGCCACCCCATGGATATGTTGACGGCTTAATTTTAAATTTATGTGCGCCTCCCCAGAATACAGCCGAAGCAGAACCCATCTCTAAAAGGTTTGCCAATATATCAAGTATTGCCGCTTTTGTATTAATACCACCAATAGGTCTGGCTATATATTGAAAACATATTTCTAATTTATGTTCAAATTTTAAATCTTCTGCTGTACCTTTATCTGTTTTTGCTCTTTGTTTAAGTTTAGAGATTTTATTTACAGGACCAAGAATACGGTTATTATATGGACCGTCTGTATATGGATCAACCATATTTTCAAAACGTTTATCCACAACTCCTTGATCTTTATCCGCATCGAATCCGCCTTTTTCAAATAATCCTACAAATTTACCGAAAGATAAAGCACTTTTGGCTATATTATCTAAAAATCCAAAACCAGAAATACCGTTCTGTATAGTATCATCAACAACCTGTTGTTCATTAGATCCTTGATCACCTTCAACATCCCAGATTTGAGCTTCTGTTTCACCCCATGGTAAACCAGTGCTCATAGTTAAAATTTCAGATAATGTATTATTAGTACCTTCTCCAAAATATGTAACAGCTGTAGCAACAGGTGAAAACATATTATTTTGTCTAGTATCCGGTTCATCATTCCATCCATGTCCCGAAGCTTTTTTTGCTCCCATACCTTCAAAATTAAGATTATCAAGACATGGTGATGAATATTTTCTTAATGTAATTAATCTATTATTGGGTATAATATTCCAATATTTACAAAAAACAAAATCTGTAAATGTATAAGGAGTTCTACCCCATTTATCTTGATTACTACATTTTATAATATTAGTGGTTGTCGCTTGAGAAACAGATAAGAAATCAGTTTGATCATTAACATTTAAATCATAAAAACGACGAGTATCTCGTATATCATACATACGGTTAGAGCTTGGATGAATAATTGTACCATCATTATTCTGTGTATTCTTAACTTTAATATCTCCTAATGATCCATATAATCTTGTAATTGCATAGGGATTCATTAATGAATGAGTACCATGTAAATCTGGATCATTCTTATATACTTTATAATTAGGATCATATGCACCACTTTTCTGTATTACTGTTAATCCTTGTTTTTCTGGACTAACTGGAGTTTCTGAATAATATCCATGAGGATCTTTATTTACTTGTTTTTCAGTAGCATTTGTTATTCTTTCAGACATTTTCTTTATCTGATCTTCTGATTTAGCAAGCTCATTCATTTTACGACGTTGTGCTTCTGTTGCTTTACCCCATTTTTCTAAATCATCTTTACTTAGAGTAAAAACCATGTCAGAAAAACAAGATGCGACTGTATCTGACGCAAATGGAACTAATACCGGCAGTTCTCCAGAATCTGTTGTATTATCTCCTCCTAAAACCAATGAATCAAATCTTCCCAGTCTTGGATCAAAAGCTGTTATATTTTCTTCTATTAATTCAGTTTCAGATATATACTCATCTCCTTCCCATGCTTCTGACTCTGTTTTATTTAATTGGGCAATTTGATTATCTATATTAGCAAGATTTGCATTTATATCATCTATTTCATCTTTGACTAATAAAACAAAATCTCCATTTGATTGCTGAACAACTATAACATTAGAACCCCCTAATGTAAATACAGGTTGACCTGTAATTGGATCTATTTCTGCTTTCTTTAATCGTTCTAATTCTTTATCTGTTAAAACACGTTTAACATTACCGTCAGCGCCCATTACATAGTATTGAGGGACACGCTTTAATTCTTTTTCTGTATTTTTAAACCCTCCATTATTATCCCATGTTCCTTCCTCGTCTTTTTCAATATCTTCCTTTTTCTGTTCATCTGTTACTTGGGCTTTACATTGTTCACGACCACTGTTACCACCTTTCTCTTTAGCAGATGCAAGCAATGAATTTACTTTAGCTGTTTTATTTTTACCTTGGGTATTTTTTAAGGCTTTATCATATTCAGCTTTCCATTCATTTATTTTTGAATCTGGAATTTCTTCTCCCGTTTTTCCAGCTTGCCAATCTGCATCAGACGCTTGAGAATCATTAAAATAAGAATATTTAAGCCAAAGCATAAAATTCTTATCTTTTTTTGCTGTATCAGCTTTTTTCTTATCTTGTTTTGCTTTATCTGATGCACTTGTTCCTTTGTTTGATCCTTTATTTGAGCTTTTACTCGAGCTCTTGCTTGAGCTCTTGCTTGAACTCTTGCTTGAACTTTTACTCGAGCTCTTACTCGAACTCTTGCTCGAGCTCTTGCTCGAACTACTACTTGTAGATTTAGGTTCTACTTTTGTATATGTAGCTTGAATACCCCAAGTATACCAATTCCCGACCTTATTTTGATAACTATACCATGAATATGTCCAATCTTTAGCATAAGATCCTTTAAATGGACAATATTGTTTTATATACCCATATGCTATATCTTTATGAATACCATTTGGATAAGCATAAACATTCAGATTTGTCACTATTTGTTTTGTTGCAGTTTGAGCCATTATTTACTCTCTCCTATATATGATAATTTATTTGGTATTTCGGCATTATCTAGTAATATACTTAAGCTGTTGCTTTTTGTAAACCTTGATAAAGCATCTTCTTTTATATGCGCCAATGTTGTTTTTCTTGTTGTCATATAATATCTTATATTCGTCAAATCAAAATCAATCTTAATATTATCAAGATAAAAATTATTATTTGCGAAATCTGCTATATTTTTATTCACAGTCTGTTTATACCATTCTTCAAATTTATTATCTGGATTTATATGATATATCCGTACTTCTTCAGATTTTAAATTTCGTTGAATACTTAAATAATACCATTCATCTACATTAAAATTACAGTCATAAAAAGTGTCATCAATATATAATTTATTATTTCGTATATTGACATTAAATGAATCTGAAGATATGAGGTTAAACTTATATGTAGATATTACCGTATACCCTTTAATCTCCCACCAATTAGTTACCAATTTAGATAATTTCAATGCATCAGAAGTTTTAATATCAAAAAGATATAAATTTTTATGCTTAGAATTTACTGTTGCCGATACGGCAATATTCTTTCCACGTATAATAGTTATCTTATCTCCTTGATTAAATTCTGCCGCGGTTTCTACTTTAATCTGCCAATATGTTTTATTTTTATTATATAATTCAATAATATTAATATTATTATATTTTACTATATCATTCTTTAATCTAAACCAGCATGTAAATAATCTCCATGAGTGTTTAGTATCATTATCTATTGCCATCAAATATTTTACCGGTTTTGTAGATTTAGCAAAATTATAATGAGAGCGTGAAGTTATATGTCCATCAATAACCAAGTCTTCAGTAATTATTGTATCCATTTCAAAATCTTTATACGGTTCAATATATGTTGATATAGTGCTATCAAATTGTTCAGGATCGGTCAAATCTGCTATATGCTTAGATATTTCTTCTCCGAATAATCTTTCTTGAGAAACAGTCATATCTTCTATAGATTGTATCATATCTTCTGACTCTCTTCTCGAAGCATGTGGATTATATTTAACCAGCTGACATTTAAATCCTGTTGGTTGTTCAGCCCACCCATAATCTACTGTTGCGGTCGCCACTTGATATAATTTGTTTAATAATGGTATATAAACTATATCATCCTTCTGTGGCTGTGATCCGGATCCATAAACTTCTTTCCATGACTGTAATGTTATAGAAATTTCCATTGGAGCTTCATAATTAATTCCAAAAAAATCTACCTGCAGTGCACCTGGATTATAATCTGTTTTTGATGTAACTATTTTTATATCTCTTGGGCATTCTACATTTAATAATGTATATTCCTGAAGGATTACATCCTCAGAATTCTCATATGGAACAGAACGGCACCATTTAACATCTAAACCGACAGTATTTACAGCTGTCTGATTTAAATTTAATGCAGTTTCATAAAAACTTTGCGCTATTTGATTTAAATCAAGAGCCATATAAAAACTTTATAGTAAATACTTCATTTAAAATAAAGTATAAAAATTTTATATATTTACTTGATAAATAGATTAAATTAAAAATATTTTTTATATATATGAAAGGCGGATTTTTTAATTTTTTACTTAACGCAATAGTAGCGTTTGTAATTGGTGTATTGACATTCCTCATTGGTCGTGATTCAATGGGTCTTGAAAATGGTTCTATGGCAGCTGCAGGTTTTGCAGGTGTTGCAAGTGGTCTCGCTTCTTGCCTTGGATATGAATTCGGTAAGAATGATTGGACTGCTCGTAAATGGAATGTAGTCGCTGGTATTGTCGGTGCTATCGTCGGCGGTGGATTAGCTGCATGTATTGGAATTGGTTAATAACAATTTTAATTATACACCTTGAATAATAAGATATGGAACAATATTAATTGTTCCATATTTTTATAAATATAATATGAATGATAATATATTAAATAGGATATTGATCGAGTGGAATGATTTAAAATCATCTGAAAATTCAAAAGACATAATATCAACAAACGAACTCAGTTCTGATTTCCAGATAAGTAATTTTTATAATTCATTACCATTTGGTGATGAAAAATTTAGAACTTATAGGAATGAATTTTTCCAAAGTGACAGGTTATTAAGTAATATATGCATGTTATATAGCCGTGAATATAAAGCTGATCTTACTGGTGTATTGGCTGGAAATAGAAATAAACTGTCATTTATATTTAAAATATGGCAGCAGGATTTATTTACAATATTTGCTAGGGTATATCAAGTTGATATTCAAAGAATAAGAGAAATTGAAGACAGATTTTATTATAGAGATCCTGGTACAAAATCTTCTATATCTAATGCTTTCTATGCTTTCCAAAATATAGCCAGAGAAAATATAGATGAAAATATTATCCCGAATGAAGACAGTTTATTATCTACTGGCCAATATTATGAATTAGTATGTCTCGGTATGTATTATTATATAATAGAAAAATTAAAAAATAAAAAATATATATTAGTAGATGAATGGTTAGATAACCATAATAAAAATATCAAATATATTCTTTTAAGCAAAAAAATATTTCCCGGTAAAAACCCTGAAAAAATATATATTCTTTTAAGCCTCACACAAGGAAGTATTAAATCACAAGATCCTGATGAAATTCTACCTTCTTACAGGTTTGAAATAAGTTTTTTATATAAACTTCCACTTGAAGAAAAATACCCCATAAAGTTATAGATTTAGAATAAATTAAAAATCCTTAGAATCTTTCTAAGGATTTTATTTTTATAATGTTAATTTAGGACCTTGTATTTTTTTATTGCCATTCTGGGATTTTGATTTTATATCTTTAATTCCAATCATATTATCTTTATCAGAATCATTTTTCTTATTCCAACCATCTAATTCAGTAGCCCATGATCTATCTTCTGGCTGAATAACTGTAACCATCTTGGATTTAAGAATTTGCTCTCTCAATTCATTTATTTCCCTAACCAATTTTTTATTTTCTTTTTCAAGTTCAAAAATTCCTTTCAATAATTCTGTATTACTTTTCTTATTGGGTTCTTCAAGTTTAACATTTTTTATTTCAGAAGAAGATCGTTTAGAAGTATCTATAGTAACTTTTTTAATTTTCTTTTCTTTTTTAATAGGTTTTTCTGGTTGTATATTTGTTATTTTATTTTGACGTTTTTCAGAATTTTCTACAGTCACCGGAGTTATTTTAGGCAGTTTTACATCAGTATATTCCATTGATGTCAAATCTCCTGTAAATGTATATTTTCTTTCTTCTAATACAACATTTTTCATTGTAGGATCTGGAACTTTATCATAATTGACAGCCATCATATTCATTGGTTCCGGTGGAATATTTTGATGAATTGTTATAGGCTTAATTTTTATTTCTTCTTTTTCCGGATTTTCCAAATTAATGGGTTTTATCTCTGGAGACTGATATCCGTTTAAATCAACTTTAACAGGATTTATTGAAGGTTCTGTATAATCAGTTTCTAATTTAATATCTGTAATATCTGGTGATTTATACGCATCTTGTTCAACTTTTATATCTTTAATATTTGGCCTATCATATTCACTTAAATCTACAGATATATTTGATATAGTAGGTGCCTGGTGTGGAGATAAATCCACTGTTATGTCTTTAATATTAGTTTCTTCTACTTCATCATATACCATATTTGTCATAGACATCGGAGGAATATTAGTATCTAATTCTACTGTAATATCCTGAATTTTTGTTTTTTCAACTTTTGGATATTCTATAGGTACCATATTCATATCTGGAGTATCCATATGCATTTGAAGAGATATATCTTTAATACCAGGTTTTGTATAATTTGACATATCTAGGCGAATATTCATCATTTCTACTTCTCCTAATCCCTTTTCTATATTAGATTTATTAGGATTAATATTAAGCATACCTGGCCCATTATATTCTTCATATTCCATTGGGGTCATTTCCATCGGAGGTTTATCATAATCCATATCCATCGGAATCATATTCATATCAAAACTATAAGCACTAGTATCTGGAGAAACAGGAAGGATTTCTGTATTTATAGAAATATCATCTAATGAGACATTTCTTATATTTGGTTTTTGCTCATTCTCATAATATAGTGTTCCTCCAACAATATTAGAATTTTGTTTATCATCAGGAATAAGAGGAATAAGATTTTGATCATGAATCTCAGATTCTAAATTCAATGGCGTCATTTCCTGGTCAGGTATGGGTATATTATCTGTAAGAGATGTCATATCTGGATTTCTATCTGAACCTCCTACATCTCGTTTATTCCATCCATCAAATTCTGTCGCATATGATCTGTCTTTTGGCTGTTTAATGCTTACATTTTTTAATTTAACATTAGGATCCTTGTAATTATAATATGGCTTTTTGCCGGCTAAATCATTGTCTGAATCATTATCAGGATTCCACCCGTCAAATTCAGTCGCCCATGATCTGTCTTTTGGCTGAGGAACCCCAATTAATGCCTGTTCAGGTATTTCTATTGGAGTATTATCCATTGGAATTAAATCTTGGTGGATAATTATAGCATCTATATCAATACCCGTCATATCTTGATCAGGAATATAAGATCTTAAATCCGGCCACACAAAATTCTGGTCACCAATAAAATCATATAAATCCGGCCATATTAAATTTTGTCTTGGAATCCATGCCCATAAATCAGCCCATTGCATATCAGTATAATGAAGTCCATCTAAATCAGTTGCCCATGATCTATCTCCTTCAGTCTGCTCATAAATGGCATTAAGATACTCTTGATTATTCCATAAATTATTATATACATTCCTTAAATTTGTATATAATTCCTGCAAATCTTCATTTAATCCTGCATATATATTATTTTGTGTAGCAAAGGATAAGCCAGAAATGCCTAAAAGTTTTTCAGCCATTTCTGTATTAGATTTCATTTCAGTATATAATGCATCAAATACCTTTTTAAAAGAATCACTTTTTCCTGTATATTTTTTAGTAGAAGAATCCCACTGTGTAGCTTCAGATAATGCTACTTTATCATATTCTTCTTTTAATGCCGAATATAAAGAAAGCATATTTTGTACAGCTTTATAATGATCTCCAGTTGTTTGATTATTTCCTCCTGATTCTGTTAAAAATTGAAGATTAATATCATTATTATAGTAAGACTGATCTATATAATCAGGGAATGATTTAATAATATTTTCATATGCTTTCCTTTCTGTTGTATTATATAAATCTTTTACATACTGAATACCCCCGCTTTTATTTTCTAAATCAGTAGTCCCGAGTCTCCACATTAATGGATTTTTCTCATAAAAATGAACGTTCTTAACTATAACATTAAAAGACATTTCATGCATACTGTCTTGATTTATAGTATAAGTGTCATTATATGTACCCACACTACTTATATCAAATTCACAAGGACCGCAATCAAATACTGCCACTGGCGCAAATCCATTCAATGCTGTTAATACTAATGATTTTCCTGTATTTAATGCATTAGTTTTTGTAGTAGAAGTTGATGTATTTTTAGAAGATATATTTAATTTAGTCGCCAAATCTCCTGTTAACTGCATCTCCGCATAATTATCTGCTGTGACATTTTCTGCAACTTTTGTTAATATTGATATATTATTAAAATCTGTATTTACATATGAACTTGTATCTGTATTATCATTTGTACCTACGACAACATCTGGATTATTTTTTGTTTTAACAAGATTTTTAGGTAAATGAAATAATCTGTTTTCAGATATATAGATATACATATGAAAATATCTGTATATATCTGGTAAAATCCATCTTTGCCAGTTTTCATCCCATGCAGCTTTTCGATATAAGGTAAGAAGATATCTAATTCTTTGATCAAGTGAATCCTCAAGACATTTAATAGTTATTTTTGCGCCGCCATCAGCAAGTCGCATACCTTTTGTAGTATCTACTGTAAAAAATTCACCTAACCCAGAAATTTCTTGAAAATAAAATTGATAATTCTTTTGAAGGTCATACCAACCCTTAATAAATGCCTGAAGCCATTGTGCACGAGTGTCCTCATTTCTTCTGTATAGATATTCTACTGCAGAATAATGAGAAACCGTATTTAATTTAGATTTTACTTCTGTATTGGGTATAGTAAAATTAGGATTAAATAATCCCATTGGAAGATCATCGGCTGTCTGATATTTGACATCTTGAGCTTCCCAAATTATTTTATCTGCTTCTTCATCATTTACTGATGCGCCCCAATTACCAAATTCTAATTTAAAAGAAAGAAATGTCGGTTCCTCATAATCTTCATCAAAAAGTGTATTTTTATTGAAGTTATAAGGATTAAGCCATCCTTTTCTTATATTTTTCTTTGTCGCTACTGTAGGCATTTAATTTTTATCATAAAATTATTTTTTATTGGTTTTATAAATTTATTCTATATTATCCTATGGGCTTTACTGTTCCACCATGGTCTGGCGCGGCAATTCCTGCCGCAACCAAATTTCCAGAACCACTATATATTTCCAACCAGGTCCCAGATGTATCTTCTGAAATTTTAATAAACACTTTATAGAATATAGTATCAGTACCCGTATCTTCTTCTTTATATACAAATATATCTCCAATATAAGATTTATCATTTTCAGGCATTCCATAATATGCAGCGCCTCCTATAGTTTTAGGTGTGCCTGCACGTTGTGGGCTATCTAGATTTGTAGAATCATAAGTATATTCACTATAAAAATAATTAGAACCTGAATATTTATATACACTAGAATCTTTATCTTTATAAAAAATAGATGATGGTTCTCCTGTTGAGCTATCGGGTCTATATAAAATAATACTATCCTGTGGAGCCCGAGAAAATTTATTTGAATTTTTTGTCTTTACTATTGTACTCATATTATTACATATAAAATTAAAATTGAACCTACTCCTAATATAGCACCTACCACATCTGCGATTATATCATTCCAATCCCATTTATTGCTAGGTGAAAGCTTATCTCCATATTCTTTTCCAAATCCAGCGGCACAAGAAATTGTAAAACCGGAATAAAAAATCTGAAGAGCATTCATATTAATGGCTAAACCTATTAATCCGCATATAAACGCAATAATATAAGAATAACCAAAATGTAATTTTTTATCTTTTGGAATTTTATTTAATAATTTCATATTATTAAATTTTTTAATATTTACTATAAAAATAACAAGCAGATATTAAACAAAATTAATATCTGCCTGAAATATAAATGATTTAATTTAAATCTATTATTGATTGAATTTATTCATCAAATCCTGAATCTTATTATTAAATTCCTGTGCTTTCTTAACTTTTTTTTCTTCTTGTGCTTTCTGCTTTTCTTCAGCCTTTTTCTTTTCGGCTTCTTTTTGTTCAGGAGTTTTCATTGCTTCTTTCTCAAGAGCATCTTCTGCTTCTCGAAGCTCTTGAACAGCTGCACGATTTTCTAATGGTACATCTGAGAATATAATTCTACCGTTATCAATATTATGAATGTATACATTTATTTCTTCTTGTGGATTAATCTCTCCTGTTTTCCATCGGAGTTTTAAATCATCACTGATTAATGTCTTATGCAGCATTCCTGTAAATAATCCGTCAAGTTCGATAAAAATACCATACTTAGTAGTACCTGTAACTGTGCCTGTATACAACTGCTCTGGATTCTTTTCCCATTCTTGTTTAAGCTCTTCAAGCTTAGAAGGAAGAATAGCCTTCAGATATTTTTTATGAGAAACAATAAAACCGAATTTATTGTTATAAGATTCAACCATTACATATACACTCTTGCCGAGAAGAGAATCAAAATCAGTCAATTTATTCATGGCCGCCATAGAACCCGGCATAAATGCCTTAACACTATCCATAACTTCTACGAAGTAGCCACCTGAATTATTAGATACAATCTTAGCTGTATATGCTTTTGTAGGAGATTTAATCTCATTATACATCTCTTCTACAAGCGTCTGGATATAACCATCCCAAATAGAAACCTTTTTATCCTGAATCTTTTTACTGGAACCTAATACTTGTACACTCATCTGATTAGATAAGAAGTGATTTTTATATGATTCCATTTTAAGATATTGTGTGAATACCTCAGGAGTCATCGGTTCACCTTCTGCATTCTGAAAAAGACTAAGATACTTAGTTTCTTTATTTAAATCAATAACAATATCAGAGGCACCATAATTAATAGTTGCCAATACTTCATGATCACTTAATGGCTTTAAATCTGTAATTTTATAAATTGTACCTGTTTTAGCGGCATCTTTAGGAAGATCAATCCCTTTTCTACCCATCACCTTATTATATTCATCCTCAGCATAATCTTCATGTGAATATACCTTTACTCCTTGTTCTGTCTTAAATTTTGTATTGTACCCCGATTCGAACAAGTCCCAATCAAAATCGGCAATACCTTGATTAGTATTTGTTTTCATATTAATTTTAATTTTTCAAAATAGCAATAACTGTAACTGTTGTTGGACTTTCAAAAATAATCCTGTTTGATTTTGTCATATCTGTAGAGATAACCAATTTAAAATCTTCTGTAATATTCTTAACAGCTATTAAGAATTTGGATCTTAAAATATTTAATTTGACATCCTGAAGATTGCTGTATTCTTCTGGATTATCGACTTTTCCTATTGTATAATCATAAGAACCAGCTCGACCAGCTACAGTCTCATCATCATTCTTTACATTGAGCATATTATCTTCTGTCAGATAAAACAGCATATGATCACGGTTGCTGTCTAATGTAAAGATATTAGAAATATTAATAAGATTCTTAACATTCTCAATAGATATATTAATCTCAATAGGATCTGCTTTTAAACAAACCTTATTAAAAAATACATCATCTGTAATTTCCTGGAATTCCTGAATAGAACATCCTTCAACCCGCATTTTCAAACTCTTAGATTTAAATACCATTCCCTGAGAATGATATTCATGTGTCCCTGATTCAGTAATAACCTCATCAAATAGAAATTCAATAGAATGATCTACAGGAGAAAAAGTATCGACAACAGTAATAAATTTAGGCAAAATCATAAAAATACCTGCTTTAACACGATCATTCAATGATTTTACTTTTTTATTATCATTGTCTTTAATGCTGTCCAGTTTCAAATTGCATTTATCGAATGTAATGAATGAATACCTGACTAATGCCTTATCATCGGTATAAGTCTTAGAGATAAACTTCTGTTCTTTAGTATCTATCTCTATCAAAATTGATGGATTAATATCCTTAAATTGCTTAAGCCAATTAGAAAATTCTTCGGTTGACCCGGTGTTTTTAAAAAGTAATTTCAACTTTATTAATTTTTTAAAATGTTAATACTCTAAAAATTAATTCTCTCTTCTATTATATAAAATAGATATTTCCAAAATGTTTATCTTTTTATAATAAATATTATGTTAAAATTATTAATATGTATTATTATTTTTTACATGATTAAATCCTGAAACAGGTTATTTATATATTAAATAATCTTTTTCAGGATTGTCTTTTTTAAAAAACACTCCACTCACATATGTGCAAAAATTTAAAACCTAAAGTACGAGACAATACTAAACTTAAGCGCCACCAGAAAAAATGTGTAAAAACAAAATCAAAATTTCTTAAACATATATATAACTGCAAAACTTGGAAGACATTACGCAACAATTATATTTCAGATCATCCAGTATGCGAAATATGCGGTAAAAAAGAAGCTTCATCTGTTCATCATATAATTCCTTTCAGTACAGGAACTAATGAGGAAGAAATGAAGCTTCTTGCATATGATATTAATAATTTAAAGGCTTTATGTAATGAATGTCATAAATTTATACATATAGAACTTTCAGATTATTAATTCTTCTTAAAAGGGAAGATCATATATTTTACTATATTTTCAGGAGTCCATACATCTTTCCATATAGAATTTCCATTATAAAATTCTTTATATACATCTTCTATTTCAGAAATGGATATTTCTTCCATAGGGATATCATTATTCTCAAGATAGTCATACTCTACAAAATATACAAATCCCTTTTTAATATATTCATCCCATTCATTTTTCCAATTATTAGGATCAAATGATTTTTCTTGCATCCAGTCTTCTAAACAGTCTTCAAAAGCTTTAAAAGAATCTTCATCTAAATCACTATAATTACCTTCTTCTAAATAATAAAAATTATTTTGTGCTTCACCACCTTTATACCAACTACTCCATAAAGCTTTAATAAATTTATCAAGATATTCTTTATCCCAATTATCAATATCATTATACCAATTTTCCGGTAAATCAAATCTATTAATAACTTCTTTTAATATTTTTCCTAATATTGAAGCTGGGCAATTTCTAAATAATTTATAATTATTATATAAGCCTTTACCTAAACCTTCAGCCGCCCGATTTACTTCAGAAATATCTAAATCGCCATTATAAAAATATAAAATATCTAAATTAGATAAGATGTCATCTATTGTATTTTTATCTTCTTCTGATATAATCAATTTATCAGAAGTATCTTTCCAATCAATTAAAGTATTATTTAACATATTAAGAATTAAGGACTTGACCTGTAGTAAAATTTGAGTAGGTAAAATTATTATCTAATGGAACCTCAATTAATGGAGCGGCAGAATTCATTGATTCCTGAATCAGAAAAAAATGTCTCGATGTACCGTCAAATATCTTCTCGTAAGAATTGATTATATTATATTGTACACCTATTTTAATATCGCCCCAATAATAAGGCTCACCTTTTGTTACAGTTGGTTTATTATTAAAAACTATCGTTCCCATATTTCTTAATATTTATTTTATATCATTCAAATGCATCCGGTTTGAAGCATCCCATGAAATCCATCTATTTAATTTCTCTGAATAACCTGAATTCGCCACTCCCGGTACACCGTCTATATTTGTCCTGAACTGAGATACATTATATGCAACCAAATTATCCATTAAAGTATCCAGACTACATAATTCAATATATAAATTTTCTTTCCTCGAAAAATATGCATATAATTCTTTACCTGTTGTACTGATATTCTTTTTATAAAAATATGTACTGATATATGTATTCTTATTATTCATTTGTATAGTATTTTATAAATTCGACTAAAAATTTTCCGGGCAGATAACCCACATAATATTTTTTATTTAAATTAGATCGTAATTCTTGTGGAGTAGTATCTGTATATTTTAAATATGCTATACTATACCGATATTCATTTTCAATACATTGTTGCTTATATTCCGCCAAATCATTATAAAGACTTATCCACCTTGAATTATCTTTCTGATTATTAAATAATTCTGCTAACTCTAATTTAAAAATAACTGAAATAAATTCTTTATTCTTTCCAAGAATTTTTATAAGGCCAGAAGAATAAGCCTGGTCTGGAATAAATTTTTCTATTTCAGACCAGTCTTTAATGCTTATTTTATTCTCCTTATATATCATTCTTTAACACAATCCCCATACACTACCGAAATTTTAGATAGTTGAATAGATTGAATATCCCAATCGAACATAGTACCGTCCATCATCGAAATAACTTTCTTCTGTACATCTGTAGGATCTTTCGCATCTACAAGATGGGTTTCTTTAACTTTTTTTATCTTGCCTTTTTCATCTTCAGTCTCAACTACGACTGTTACTACATAAAATCTATTTATTGCATCCATATAATTTAAAAATTAAAAATGTTTATTATTCTTCAAATTTAAAACCACATAACCCTATTAAAATCAATAACCTTGCATATACATTATAATCAAAATCAGGCCATCCTTTAACTTTGGTCATGTATATATACAAAGAATGTAGATCTGTTTCTTTATTTTTCTCATACTTAGTTTTAAAGTATTCAAATATATCTTCAAAAGCATCTCTATCTTTCTTTGTTTCTAATCCTTTTTTATATGTATCTTTTAATAAAACGGCTCTTGATATAAAATCTTTTTCATTTTCTATATCAGATACCCACTTATCAAATAATTCATTATCAATACTTTCCATTACTTATTTATACTCTCTCTTGTTTGTGGGCTCATAACTATAATCTCCGGTGAACCTATAAACTGATCAAGTGTATAAAAGCCTGTATAAGACATCGCGGATCTGAGATAATCCGACATATTCTCTACCCATTGTTTCATTGTATATTCTACACATACAATTTTCTTTGTTCCTTCAGAAGTTTTATAACAGGTCTCTTCCGGTTTAATCAATGCCTGAGATCTTTTAGTGCTCATCCCCCAATATTCTTTTTTCAAAACAATGCCTTGTTTAAGAAGTTGACGTTTTTTATTTTCATCAAGCATATTATCTATTTCTCCTTGTTCAATCGCATGTTTTGAATCATTTATAATAGGAGCAGCGGATTCCCACATTTTAGTAAATACAGATCCTATCATAACATAATCTGCCCCTAATGCCAAAGCTTTTATAATGTCTGCGTAGCCTCTAATACCTCCATCTGCTACAATTTTAGGAAGTTTAATATTATCATAGTCTTCACCGCTGAGATAGATATCTTTTAACATCCTGTTTTTTATTTTATAAATATCATCTATTAATGATGCTACAGGATAATAAATCGATGTCTGCGTAGAGGTTATACATGCTGCGCCTGTACCTATTGAGCATCTAATATAGTCAACACCTGCTCTTGCGGCCGCATAATAGGTTTCAGGATTAGCAATGTTGCCTACCATTACTTCTATAACATAATTAAGTCTCTTGGCATTTTCTTTAGCTTTTTTTACACAATCATATATTTTTGACATATGTCCATTAGCCACATCAATTAATGCCCGTGAATGAACAAATGAACAATCATACCATTCTGTAAACTTAATCAGTTCTTCATAATTACTTCCATTATCAATAAAATCACAAAATAATTCCTTAAACTCATTTAATGAATATGCAACCCAAAACCCTTTCTTTGCATATTCTAATCGTACTTCTAATTTTTCTGTCCTTGGAATAATGGGATGAATATGATTCTCTAAAAATAATTCAAAATTATCTTTATTCACCACACTATCCATCGGAGCAGTAAACAATGGAAGGAATTCTGTATTTTCTCCTTGTTTAATAAATTCATATGCACTGCAAGTCCTATAAGGATTACATTCCGATCTTGATTCAATAGAAGAAATCTTAGCTGGTATAAGGCTAAGATCATTATAACTATACTTAATATCTTTATTAATCATAATTATTAAAATTAAAAGCTTCCAGTTCCTTCTCCGAAACCACGATCTCCACGCTCATCCGGTGCTGGAATAGCATCATAAACATTTGGTTCAATTTCTTCTAAATCATCTGATTCAAACACAACTTCAATAAACTGTACAACTTTTTGTCCTTCAACTAGTTTAATAGTTTTATCAGAATTATTTAGAAGATTGATATGGATTTGTCCTCTATAATTAGGATCAATTACCTGAGCTCCCACATGAAGATTATATTTTGTGGCAACTCCTGATTTATTAGTACCTATAAGGCATTTATTCTCATCAAGAATAGTCTTGATTCCTGATGGAATATTAACTTGTGAATGAGGACCAATTTCTATATATAAACGTAAATCTTCTCCTTCTTCACGATTTAAATATACATTTAAATTATTATTTTTATTTTTCTCACTTAATTGGGTTAAAAACTCTGTTGAATAATTAGGAATATAAAAATCTATTCCAGCGTTAAGTTTACTTCCACCTCTGTCTGGAGACTTAACGTCTAATACTTTTGTAAATTTAATACTCATATGTTTTTATCAATTAAAAATTAATTATCTATATAATTAACTATAAAATCTGTTATTGTTTCATAGTATCAAAATAAAAAACTTCTAATCCTTCTTCTATTGTACCATCTATTAATTCTACAGCAAGTTTATGTATATTATTATATGAAAAATAATAAATCATTTTAATATCGTTATCATTTATCATATCTACACATAAAGATACTTCTCCTTCTTTCGGTATTCCAGTCGATTGATCATATCTTATAATATAATTATGAAGATTAGGAATCTCATCAATCAATGCAGTCTCTACATATTGCCATTTTTCAAATTTTCGAATATTCCAAGGCATTTCTTTAAAATACTTATTGAGAGACTGGTTATACTTTACTCTTGCAATCGCCAAAAACTGCTCGAAATTATTATTGAATTTCTTATCTATCAATGTTTTAATTTCTGATATACTCATAATTATTGTATAAAATTTTAAAAATTATTTATAAAAAAATATTAGCGCTATTTAAATAACACTAATATCTTTTTATAGTTTTAATTTATTTTTATGTTTTTATATATTTTATATTAAAATTTTTAACGGGTGTTTGAAAATTAAAACAATCTGATATAAATTTGTCTATAGGATCATCCAAATAATTTTCAAAATATTCAATTAATCCCGAGGTCTGATAAGCATCATATAATAATAAATTCAATTCTTCACAATAATCATAATGAAAATCTTTAAATATCCATTTTAGAACATTTTTTATATATAGATCATATGATAATGGAGAACCTGTATTAAAATCTGTATTCATTGTAACAAACAGATTTATTTTCGGGGCATTAGTGCCTGATCCTATAACCCGATGCTGTAATTTATCTCTGGTTCCATTATAATCATAACCAATTGTCGTGCATATGACATTTAATACAGCATGCGAGCAATCATTCCCGAGTATTAATGTTTTTGGACCGATATTACCCGTCGTCAAATTACTTGTTCCATATCCTTCATCAGTATGTGTAGTGACTATTGCCGGCAACCTATTATTTTCATCATTAGAATAATAATATAATCTGGATAAATCTAATTCAGAAATCGGTGCTCCCCATGTATAAAATATTTTACCTTTAATATTCCCGGTTATTGTTAATTTAAATGAATCCCAATTACTTTTTTTGACAATACCTTGGCGGACAATATCTATGCGAGGAGTTTCATTTGGTACGCATGCTTCTAAAAGTTT
>Ga0247611_10003552_pt1 | contig 22888 bp, 23 predicted proteins | sample 177DNAGHGhighgp2_FD_192422 | JGI IMG/M metagenome (GOLD analysis project Ga0247611, IMG submission 192422) | Sheep rumen microbial communities from Palmerston North, Manawatu-Wanganui, New Zealand - 1770 DNA GHGhigh gp2 | ecosystem: Host-associated > Mammals > Digestive system > Stomach > Rumen... | reverse complement strand
CGCCTCGCCGTAACCCGCCAGGCGACCGATGGTGATGGCCTTGGGGTTGGCGGCGGCGTAGGCGCAGATGGCCTCTTCCACATCGTCGATGGTGACAATCTCGCCAGCCACCATCACGTCGGCCAGCGTGTCGAGGGCGGCGCGGAGAGCCTTGCCGTTCACCGCATAGTAGCGGTTGGTGGCGTTGCCGTTGCCCTTGGGCGTGAAGGTCTGCTTGATGGTGCGCAGATGGTACTTCAGGTGCATCTGGATCATCTTGAAGATGGCCTGGCGCTTCAGCGCGGCAGGGGTGGTGTAAGCCTTCGCAGGCATGATGGGGTTAGAACGGACAAAAGTCTTGCCGTTGCGTACCACGTAAGTGATACCGTCGATGGTGCCGGTCGTCTTACGACCAGGACCGATTTGTTTGATTTGAGCCATGATTTTTAATGTTTATGGGTTATTGTTTATTGTTTATTGAAATTGTTGATTGTTAGAGTGCTGATTATTGTTTATTGATTATGGAATTGAGAAAGTTTTCTTTTGAAAAGCTTGAGGTTTATGAGAAGGCACGCGCTTTAGTGTCGGAAGTTTATCGCATCCAGAACGGATTTCCTAAAGAGGAAATGTTCGGACTGTGCGACCAACTGAGACGTGCAGCCGTGGCTATCACCGCAAACCTTGCCGAAGGCAGTGGTAGGCAGTCGATAAGAGAGAAGATTCATTTTATTGAGATTTCTTATGGATCATTGATGGAGGTCTTTTGTGAACTTCAAACAGCTTGCGACCTTAATTATATGACCGAAGAACAACTCAATAACTTGCGACCTCTAATCACCGACATAGCCAAAATGCTATCGGGACTTCGCTCATCGCTAGAGAAACAACTCAATAACCAATAACCTATAAACAATAACCATTACAAAGAGTCACCAAATTTCAGCCTTATATCCAGTATATCAAAGAGCTTTCGAATCCGATGATCTAATAACCTATTAAGCTACTAAGCCATTAAGCTACTAAGCTTCTCACCGGCTTTCGATTTGCAAAATTATCACGATAGTTTTCCTCACCACTGAGCGGGACACCTCTTGGGACAATAGTAGTGACAACCCCACGAGCCGCTTACAGTATTCACCTTTTTAACCCTGATTTCCAATATGTCCATGACAACTAAAAAACTGTCATCCGAACGTCAGCAGGACAGGTCAGACGTGTTGTCCTTGCTCAACTCAATCGACGGAATGTGCGACGCCTGTCAGCACGTCCTGAACACCTACACCCAAACCACCCTCATGCTGGCCATCACCACCGAGGCCAAGATGCTCCTCATGAAGCTCCAGGTGATGAAAGACCGCTGGAACTACCACCTGCCTTTCAAGGAGGCCAGCGGAGTTGATTTCTTTGACTGGAGCAAGCGTTTCGAGGAAGTAAGCCTCTGGTTGACCGGCAACGACAACGAAGATGCCGCCAAAGCCGAGGGTGTGCCCGAGTTCTGTCCCTCCAAGCACTTCTTGCTCGACCTCTACACCCTGTTGCCCGAGAACAAGAATATTACTGGTGGACCGGCCTATTATCGCGAAACCAACACCTCCAAGCTCATCGCCATACAGGAGAAGAACCGCAAGCAGCTGGCCCGCAACTGGAATGAATACAAGCCCAAGTTCTCCGAGCTGGTGGTCAACGAGCTCGAAGACAAGTCCATTGGCGAGATGCTTCGCCCCCTGTTGAAGCAAAGCCATGCCATCAGCCGCAGCTGCAGCGACATCCTAATGCAGCTATCGCGGGTGCTGAACGAGCTGCATAACATGCCCAATGGCGAAATCCGCAAAGACCAGTTTGCCCGTCTGGCCGAGCGAGTGGTGAACGAGCCAGAGTATGGCGGCGTGAAGGCACAGAATGCGGCACGGCGCGACGTTAACAACCTCAAAAACACCACCCCCGAAGACGATTGGCCCAGCCTCCGCGATGATGAGATCAACGCCACGGGCGACTTTATCAGCCTGTTGAAACACGGCAGCAAGCTGTTCCGCTTCATGGGACACAACTATATTATCAAGGACCACTATGAGGGTTTTGGCCGGTTCCTCAACACCTACCGCAAGGAGATAGGCGAGGAAGAACTCACCAACATCATCGAGTATCTGTTCCGCATCCATTACCTGCGTGAAGACATCGAGCAGCAGGAGACCGCTGTGATAGAGGAGGCCAAGCCTGAGGAGCCACCTGTTACAGCCAAAGATGCCCTGGCCATCTACCAGAAGCGCAAGGCTGCGCAGCCCCGCCGTCCGCGTCTCTCCTACATCTTCACCGACGAGATGGTGAGCAACGTGGAGGCCGTCAACAAATACTACGAGGTGCTGCACCACTGTGGCTTCTACATCGGGCGCACCCTCATCCGCGAGGAGAAGAGCGACAAGGAGGCCAAGCAATACTCTGGGTGGAAGTGGCGCCACCTGATGGATGCCTATGTGAAGATGGGCTTCATCCGTCGCGACTTCACCAAGAAAGGTTTTGCCGACCATCTGGCCAGCGTGTTTCCCTACCTCACTGCCGACAGTGTGTTGCGGAGCCTCAGCAGCCGAAGTACCTTCGATGACAAAGATGCCGACCGCCGCTATGTCAGCGAAATTGAGTACGAGTTCAAACCCGTTACCGACCTGATGAAGAAGAAATGATAGAAGAGGTATCGCAACTGTTAAAAGACAAGCGTTTCCGCCGCAGGCTGAAGAGCAAGCAGAAGCAGAAGCGGAAACGCATAACCAAGCAGAAAGCCCTTATGGCCAGTAAGGGTGTTCGTATTGCTGGTAAAACGATACATTCCTACAATGATGCTCTTTTGCAGTTCATGCCGCTTCATTTCTTGCATTTGATTACTAAAGAAGACTCACCCTTCCATCAAGACAAGCTGCCCAAGAAAGAACGCACCAACAGGGAAATCATCGAAATCCCCAAGCGGTTCTCGATTGTCGAAAATCCCGAACCGTCGTATGGCGTGTTGAAAGACCTTGTATCGTCTTTCCTGTACCAACACTGTGACGAACTGATATTGGACTATGCCGAATGTGAGTATTGCGACCTGGTGACACAGGTCTTTATGGATTCTATCCTGAAGTCGCACGACAGGTTTGTGAAGCTATGCAAGGTGGCGAAACTGACCAAATACATCGGTATATCAGGAATAGGAGCCAGAAACATCAACAACCATTCGCTGCAATTGATGATTAACTCAGTGGGATCGCCGGTCGAGCTGATCAACCGTAAGATGCAGTTCCCCAATGTGGTGCCTTTTCGCTTGCGCCATCTCGAAGCCAAAGAGATAACCCAAGAGAAGATTGAAGGGCAGAAAGAGATTGATGCTACAGAACTGATTGAATATGTAGAAAAATGCTTGGTGCGTTTTCACAAGACACTTACCCAAGATGCAAAAAAAGATTTGGGTTACGTGATAGGCGAAACAATAGCCAACGCCGAAGAGCACTCCACCCTCCACAACCGATACTTGATAGGCTATATGGAGGAGAGCAACGAAAGCGACTCGCACTATGGATTGCTGAATGTAGTGATTATGAATACGGGTAATACAATATATGAGAGATTCAAGTATCCCGAGGAGGACGAGGTGATTAACATCGAATGTGTAAAGCAAATGCAGGAACTCTCCGACAAATTTGTAAAAAAAGGCTTTTTCAGCTTTAACCGATTTACTGAGGAGAACCTGTGGACGCTTTATTCCTTGCAAGGCGGAGTGTCGATAGTGCCAAAAGAAGTGCGGAACCGTGGCAATGGCACCATCGGTTTCATACAGAGCTTCTTCAACCTGAAAGGTTCCACTGACGTGGACAATGTGTCGCGAATGACCATTATTTCGGGCAACACCCAAATCGACTTCGACGGCACCTATAAGATATCCAAAACCTACCGGTCTGATGGCACGAGGGTGGAGCGAATGACATTCAACGAAAGCAATTCGCTTGATGACAAGCCCAATTCGAAATATGTGCATCATATTGACAATTATTTTCCTGGCACTATCATCAGTGCCCAATTATTAATCAACGACGATGACGTCCAATAAAGATATGGCTACAATTGATTTAAAAGATTTTTGCACGCGCATTGGAGGCAAGGTTGCCAAGGTGTTCACTGGGCGCGACCGTGGCGAAACCGTAAGAGAGAAATCGAAGATTGACGAGCTGTACCAGCAGCATGGTGAAATCACGGTGATCATTCCACAGGGCACGTTCTCTATCACCCCTTCTTTCCTCGAAGAGTTTTTCACCAACATAGTCAAGAAGTATGGGGTTGAGCGGTTCAGGAAGACTGTGCATATTGTGCCTAATGGCTATAAGATAGAAGGCCCGCTTGAAGAAGCTTTGGAAAGAATAATGCAAGACAATAACGCACTTTCAAAATAAACGATTATGATACTGTTGGAAGCTACTACTTGCAGTTGGTTGGATGTGGCTTGCAAAGTGGCAACGGTACTGATTGCCATCTTTAATGTGTTTTACATCATTCACATCAACCGCAGCAAAGACAAAGACACAGCCTCGCAACGAGCCACGGAGCGGCGAATAGACCTGTTGAAAACCTTGGTGTTGCAGCCCAACCTAGATAAGATGTACGAGTTTTTGGACGAACTTTGGAATGAATTGGAAAAGTTGAAGTTGGAAGACAAAGACAATAAGGACACAGCGAGCGAGAATGCCGTTAAGCAAGAGATAGAACCAATCATACAGGAAAAGTTCAAGCAGTTCCGTTCCGATTTCATCATTGCCCTCAATGCCACAACTCCAACTTTAGGTGAAAAGGTAAAGGAAATCAGTGACAACATGCGCGACACACTGCTTAACAATATGGCCGACGAGGGTATCAACCTTTGGGTGACATCCTATTACAACGATAAAATCAAAACAGTGTTTGAAAAAGGCAAAACAGACCTTATCAATGCCCTGTTTAATTATGACGGAAAAGAATAAGTGATTGAAGATAAATGTGTTTTGTAAATATTTTCTTTTCAATTGATTGTTGTTTATAATATACCTTGCTATGGAACTTTATTTCGAGAAACAGAATAAATCCACAGAAAGGGCTGATCACATTTTTAGTGTCGGTTCAGCAAAGAAGTATCCGTGTTTTAAGTTGGTTTTCAATTATGATTGGAACGACTATGGGGCAAGAACATGGTTTCATTTGTGGTACTTAGAAGACTCGTCATCCAAGCTTAGTATCGGCGATGTAAAAATAATGCATAAGGAGGAGGATACGTTTGATTCTATGCCTGATTCTTTTGAGGCTTTAGACGACAATTACTGCTCTTTAGGAATGAAAATAAGTTTTTATAAGGCTTTGCTGGACAAGTTTGGTAAGAATGATGCGAAGCAGATTTTAGGTGCATTGCAAGATTGTGCCACAAATTCGGTTGTCAGGGAACGATTTAATCAGAAACCTGCTTTTAAGGATTCATTATTGCGTGACATATCTGCCCAACAAGTGTTGGACGATGCATTGTTTCTAATCGAAAACGAAAAGCCGGATAATGTGTTCTCCATTGGCTATCATTTTGTACCTCCATACAATACAGAGTGTATGGCAGATTGGAATGTTCATTTTGATTTTGATGCTCCCAAATACAGACGGGTGGTGGCAGTGATTGGAGAGAATGGTGTGGGCAAGACGCAGTTAATGGCAGAGATGTTGAAGGATTTGACGGAAAATAAAGACGATGCCTTTAGCCATAAACCTCTTTTGAAGAATATTTTGGTTTTATGTTCTTCGGAATATGATGCCTATAATAAAGTAAAAGAGGAAAATAATACATACAAGGTGTTAAGGTTGTCAGTTGTCCAAGATAAAAGTACAACTGAAAAATTAGAGGATAGTATAAAAACTATTATAAACCGTGGTACTGTTTTATTGGGCGGGGATTTGCTTCGGGTTGACCAACATTATATGAGATTGCTTAAATCACAAGTGGGTGAAGATGTCGATGGTTTAATAGTGGAAGAGAAATCAGACGATCCTTATCAACCGCCAAAAGTATATCTTAACCAAGATGTGCTTAAAAATTTGGTAAAGAATCTTAGCACAGGTCAATTACAGATTTTTACGCTGGTTACGCATATTTGCGCATATATTCACATCAACTCATTAGTGGTTCTTGACGAACCTGAAATACACCTTCATCCTCGTTTGGTTACAGAATTCTTTGTATGTCTTGGTGAGTTACTGTCATTGTTTGGCAGCTATGCGATTGTGCCCACCCATTCGCCTTTGGTAGTTCGCGAATGTGTAAATGGTAATGTCTATCTGATGAACCGTACCAAAGAAAACACAGTACAGATAGGCAAAGTGCCATTTCGCACCTTTGGTCAAGATTTAACAACGCTCTATGAAAACGTTTTTGGCTATCAAGAAGATAAAACCTTCTTTTATCAAGTGGTAAAGGAAATGTTTGGTCAACGAAAAGCGACATATAATTCGGTTGTATCTGAGTTAGAAGATGATGGCATTTTGCTTGATAGCAATAGCCGTTATGTGATACGAGAGATTTTTGCTAGCAAAGACCAAATGAATACAAAGGAAAGATGAGAAATATCAGCCATACTAAAACATCATCTGCTGATGGTCTCGCAGCGGTGGGCAAGGGATTGCATGAATTTATCAAAGACAAGGATGGGAATGATATTTCTAATCCAAAATATAAGGCATACTATGATAATTTAACCATCCTGCAAGATGCCTATAAAGAGTATGATGGGTTAACAAAACCTTGTGTGCTGGAAACATTGTCAAAATTGGGCTTGACAAAAGGGGATCAAGATGCTATAAAAGAATTGTATTCCAGGGAGCGAAAATGTATTGATGATTTGTGGCAAGAGGTGGCTTATGTGGATGGGGTTTGTGTTATGTGTCCACTCTGTGGTCAAGAACCAGTTACTGATTTAGACCACTACGTCCCTCGTGCCAAGATGCCGGAATATTCTGTGCATTTGCTGAATTTAATTCCCACGTGCCACGAATGCAATCTGGATAAAGATGAACAGTGGCTTGATGACAAAGGGAAGAGGTTGATTTTCAACGCTTACTTTGATTGTTTGGCAGATGTGAGTGGTTTGTTGAATTGTAATTTGGTAATAAATTCATCTTCTGATATTCCACGAGTTAGCCTGTCGCTCAATAATGCAGCGGTAAAAGCTTCCGGTGAAGTGGGTCGTTTGGTTGAATCAACTTATATGAATGTTGAAAACGTCAGAAAGACTTGGATGAAGAAGGCTTCTGAAACCTTGAAGAACAAAGTGAACGAAATTCTGAGAACAATCAATGTGTATAAACGTAGAAATAAATATATTGATGATGATGAGGCTTGGGACATTCAGAAAGAAGTACTACAGGAAACGATTGATTCTTTGCAGCCATTTGAGTTCATCGAGAAAACCGTTTACCAAACAATGATTTCATCCCTTGTTTTAAAAAAATGGCTCCTTTCAAAGATTAATAAAGACAAAAGTAAGAAAGCTGAGAACGACTATGTTATTCAGATAACATGTGAAAACTGTGGTGAAGTTTTGACGCTTGACCTTGAAGATTATGACCTTTCGTGGGAAGTGGTGGAATCTGATGAAAGAGGAATGGGTGCGGAAATTCATCATCAAGCAATTGTTTATGAAGAATGTCCAGAATGTGAGAGTGAGATAACGATAATACTCGATGCTTGGGAATATCCGATGGGAATGTTTAATATGTCAAGCATTGAGATTGAAGGTGCCACACTTGTTGGGAAAGCCTGTAGTTTGGATGGATTAGCACCTATTGGGGATGAGGAATTTGATGAAGTTATAGAATAAGAAGAATAACAACAGCATCCGCTGGTCTTTACGCGCAGCCAGCAATGCTGATGGGGCAGGAGGGTCATCCACACAGCCCGAACAGCCCCAAATATAAGGAACGAGGGCCCGTTGGTCTCTCAAAATATGGTTCAATTCCCAACGGGGCCGTCTCTCTAACCTAAACAAATAGACGATATGGCAAAAGAATACAAACTATTTATCAGTCACAGCTGGGATCACGACGATGTGCTACAGGATTTGAAGAACCTCATCGACAGCCGTGGATATTTCCCGGCCACCTACACACAAATTGAGAAAAACTGCCCGATAGATTCGGATAAGGCATGGGTGATTAAGGCGAATATCACCAAGCGTCTTCAAGAATCGGATGTGGTGTTGGCAATAGCTGGTGTTTATGCCTCTTACAGCGAATGGATGCAATGGGAGATGGATAAGGCCAAAGAGTTAGGCTTGAGAGTGATTGGGGTCATCCCACGTGGACAGGAGCATATCTCGCACGAGGTGTTCAACCGTTCGGCTGTGGATGTCCGTTGGAATGCCGATAGCATAGTTGATGCCATACGCAATTACTCACGATAAAAAAAACAAAAATCATATATGTTCACATTAGTATATATAAGAAATCAATTCAACCGACCTGATACGCTGTTGCCTTTCTTGCGAAGCAATATTGGGCAAAGCCCGCTTTTGAGGATAGATTGCATTACGCCTTATCAAGGCACACCCCAAGACCTCATCAACGAGGTTTGCAATTATCTGAGCAGCGTTGACCCAGAAATAGAAGTGGCCTACAATGTCACCCGTACTGCCAGCACTATTGCAGGAACCTCACAGAGTGTCGAGTTTTTGGAGATACAAATCAATGTCACCCAACGCAATTAAAGAGACCCTATGATGAAACGTGCCTACGGCATGATTTACCTGAAAGACATGTCTTACGATGAGTTTTATGAGTATATGCGACCCGTCAAACGACTTTTAGATATAAAAGCTGCCATGAAATAAACAACTTTTGAATTATTAAATCATCATACATTATGAAAAACATACTCGTTACTGGTTCTGCTGGTTTTATTGGCTCAAACCTTGTGAAACGTCTTTTCACTGAAATGACCGAAGGAACAATAGTGGGTCTTGACAACTTGAATGACTATTATGATGTTTCTTTAAAAGAGTACCGTCTTAAACAACTTGAAACTTTACACTCACAACTGATTCTCAACTCTAAACTCTCAACACCAAACTATGAGTTCATTAAGGGAGATTTGGCCGACAAAGCCCTTATCGACCTCCTCTTTGCTGAGCATAAGTTCGACATAGTGGTAAACCTTGCTGCTCAAGCTGGTGTTCGCTATAGCATTGAGAATCCTGACGCATACATCCAAAGCAACATTATCGGCTTTTATAATATCCTCGAAGCTTGCCGCCACAACCCAGTGGAGCATTTAGTGTACGCATCAAGCAGCAGCGTTTATGGCGGTAACAAGAAAGTGCCTTTTAGTGTTGACGACCGTGTTGACAACCCCGTGAGCCTCTATGCAGCCACCAAGAAGAGCAACGAATTGTTTGCCCACTGTTACAGCAAGCTCTACAACATCCCCAGCACAGGCCTGCGGTTCTTCACCGTCTATGGCCCTGCTGGAAGACCTGACATGGCCTATTTCGGATTTACAAACAAACTCTTGAAGGGCGAAACCATACAGATTTACAACTACGGCAACTGCCGCCGCGATTTCACCTACGTTGACGACATTGTTGAAGGCATTGTGCGTGTTATGGCAAAGGCTCCTGAAAAGAAAAATGGCGAAGATGGACTTCCGATTCCACCTTATGCCGTTTACAACATCGGTGGCGGTCAGCCGGAGAACCTGCTCGACTTTGTGAAAACCCTCCAGGAGGAGCTGCTTCGTGCCGGTGTGCTGCCACAGGACTACGATTTCGAAGCCCACAAGCAGCTGGTGCCGATGCAGCCTGGCGATGTGCCTACCACATACGCCGATGCAACGGCATTGGAAAGAGATTTTGGCTTCACGCCAAAGATAACGCTACGCGAGGGCTTGCGTAAGTTTGCCGAGTGGTATAAAGAATACTATGGATAAATAAGAATTAAAGCGGTAAAGGTCTTTACGCGCAGCCGATGTCACGCTCGGGGCAGGAGGGTCTTCCGCACAGCCCACACCGCCCCAACCTAAAAGTGGCAGGAACAACCCGCAGGTCTCTCAAATATGGTTCAATTCCCTGCGGCCTGCTCACTTTTGATTGAACAATTAAGCAAATAGAATGTACACATTAGTATATCTTAACGGCAATCTAAATCGCCCAGACACATTACCGTCTTTCCTGCAAGCAAATGTGGGGAAGAGCCCTCTGTTGCAGATTGACTGCGTTACACCTTTTCAAGGTACAGCAGAAAAGCTGGTAGAATGTGTGTGTGAGCATTTGAACAATATTGATCCTGATATTAGGGTTAACTATGTTGAAACAATGAATGCTAGTATAGATGTAATTGATAATAAGAACACGGTTAGTTTTATGGTTGTTCAAATCGTAATAACATGCTAGTAAGCAATAATGAGTAAATTAAAACTGTATAATATGCAAGCAATTATTCTTGCCGCAGGAATGGGAAAGCGGCTCGGTGAATATACTCACGACAATACCAAGTGTATGTTGGAGGTGAATGGTGTGCGTCTGATAGACCGTGCTTTGGAAACTCTGCACGAGATAGGCGTGTCAAAAGTGGTTTTAGTAGTTGGTTATAAAGGACAGAACGTGAAGGACTACGTGGGAACCAGCTATAAAGGTACTCCGATAGTATATGTGGACAATCCAGTCTATGATAAAACCAACAATATCTATTCTCTCTATCTGGCGAAAGATTATATGTTGGAGGAAGATACTTTGCTGCTCGAAAGCGACCTCATTTATGAACCTTCGGTAGTAAAGAAACTCCTTGAAGACCCCAGCCCTAACATAGCGTTAGTTGACAAATATGAGAGCTGGATGGACGGTACTGTGGTTACTATCGATGATGAAAACCGCATTACCAGGTTTATCAACAAGGAAGGTTTTAAGTTTGAAGAGATTAATAATTATTATAAGACTGTAAATATTTACAAGTTTAGCAAGGATTTCTCTGCCAAGTATTATGTGCCTTTCCTTGCAGCTTACAGCACGGCTTTGGGTAATAATGAGTATTATGAACAAGTGTTGCGTGTCATTCTCCACCTCCACGAGGCTCCTTTGAAGGCTTTGCCATTGACTGGTGAAGTTTGGTACGAAATTGACGATGTGCAAGACCTTGACATTGCACAGGGCATGTTTGCACCAACTGACGACGAGCATTATGCTGCCATATCATCCCGTTACGGTGGCTATTGGCGTTATCCGCAGATGCTTGATTTCTGTTATTTGGTTAATCCCTATTTCCCACCACAGAGAATGATTGACGAGATCAAGGCAAGTTTTGAAACTTTGATGCGCGAGTATCCTTCGGGCATGAGGGTGAATTCATTGTTGGCATCAAAGAACTTTGGAGTCAAGCAGGATTATATTGTGGTGGGTAATGGTGCCGCTGAATTGATAAAAGCTTTGATGGAAAACTGGACTGGACGCTTGGGGAATGTGCTGCCTACTTTTGAGGAGTATCCTAACAGGCGTGAAAAGGAAAACCTGATACAGTTTATTCCTGAATCAAAAGGTTTCAAATACACTGCCGATGATTTGATGCTTTTCTTTGGTGACAAAGCAATAGATACTTTGCTGCTTATTAATCCGGATAACCCTTCGGGGAATTACATTCCTTTCAATGACTTGTTAAGGTTGATTGATTGGACCAAAGAAAAAGGTATCCGTTTTGTGGTGGATGAATCATTTGTTGACTTTGCATCTGTTGATGGTCAATTCTCTCTGTTTGACAATGCAATTCTTGCTGCTAATCCGCATTTAGTGGTGGTTAAGAGTATTAGTAAGTCATACGGTGTGCCAGGTTTCCGCTTGGGAGTGTTGGTTTCTGGTAATACCGAATTGATTGCAAAGTTAAAGAAAGAAGTGGCCATTTGGAATATCAATTCCTTTGGCGAGTTCTACATGCAGATTTACGAAAAGTATCATAAGAATTATCTTAAGGCCTGTGATGCCTTCCGTGCCGAAAGAGAATTGTTCTTGGCTGAGTTGAAGGAAATACCCTACATTGAGGTCTATGATAGTCAGGCTAATTATTTTCTATGCAAGGTGACTGATAAATACACATCGCACGAACTGGCTTTGCGGCTGTTGAAGTACAATATACTTATCAAAGATTGCGGTACCAAGAAAGCATTCAATGGTGGCAATTATATCCGTCTTGCAGTACGCGACCGTAAAGACAATCATTATTTGACAGAAACTTTGAAAAAGCTATAAATAATGAAGATTTGTATATGTGGAGGCGGCTCCTTGGGGCATGTGTGTGCTGGGGTCATGGCCTCGCAAAAAGATGTTCAATTGAATATACTTTCGGGTCATCCTGAACGGTGGCAAAAAACAATCACCGTTACTGATACCGTGGGCAAACAGTATGTGGCAAACCTCAATCGTATTTCTTCCAAACCGGAAGAAGTTGTGGCAGGCCAAGATATCATCCTATTTTGTTTGCCAGGCTATTTGATTGAGAAAACATTTCGCGAAATCAAACCCTACGTCGGTAATGCTGCGGTGGGTACAGTTGTGTCAAGCACGGGTTTCTTCTTCTTTGCACATGACATTATGGGAGAGGATGCTAAACTGTTCGGTTTTCAGCGTGTTCCTTTCATATCGCGTGTTGTAGATTATGGCCGTACTGCAAATCTGTTGGGTTATAAGTCGAGTTTAGCAGTGGTTCTTGAGAATATCGAAGACGGTGATACTTTCCGTAAGGAACTTGAGCGACTCTTTATCACACCTGTAACCCTGCTTAACAGTTTCTATGAAGTGGCATTGAGCAATTCAAATCCGATATTGCACACTGGTAGGCTCTACACTATGTTTCATGGAAGGGAAAATGATGTTTTCGACCACAATATTCTGTTCTACAAGGAATGGACCGACGAGGCATCACAGATGCTTATTGACATGGATGCGGAGTTTTTCCGACTTCTTGACAACCTGGGCGTTCATAGCCTTCCAACTTTGTTGGATTATTACGAAAGCACAGATGCTACTTCATTAACGAAGAAAATTAGTTCAATACCAGCTTTTCAAACAATAACAAGCCCCATGAAACAAGTTGATGGTGGTTGGGTAGCTGATTTTGATAGCAGATATTTCACCGAAGATTTCCCGTTTGGGTTGAGGTTTATATTCGAATTATCTGTACAATATGATGTTTTGTGCCCTAATATTAAAAAAGTATTCGATTGGGGTGTGACTTTAAAATAAAAATTCAACATGAATAGAAGAATAGATTTAGAAGAACGAAAGAAAATACAATTAGGGATGCTACAAGAGATACATGAGTTTTGTAAAACTCACGGTATCAGATATTCTCTATCATGTGGCACTTTAATTGGAGCTATTCGTCACAAGGGTTTTATTCCATGGGATGACGATGTTGACTTAATGATGCCGTTACCCGATATGTTGCGATTAAAAAAAGAACTGAATAGCAACTCGTTGAAATACATTGATGTCAGTGTTAGGTCTGACTATGACATGCCATTCCCAAGAATTGCTTATATGCCTACTTATATGAAACAAGGTTTAGCAGTAAAGACTTATGGCGTTAACATTGATATTTATCCTATAACATCTCTACCCGATTCCAAAGCAGAACAAGATTCGTTCTTTGAAAAGGCGAAAGCATTAATGGAAAACAGAATGAGATATATTTATTGGCGGAACACGTTAATAAAGTATCTGCCAATAACAACCATACCAGGCTTCAAGCATGCAATAACAAGATATCAGGACTATATTTTATTTAATGGTATAGAATATGGCTCCACTAATTATTACTATGTTCATTCTGGTCCAATTCAAAACAGACAAATAAGAACTTTTAACAAGGATCTTTTTGATACTATTATCGAAGTGCAATTCGAGAAACTCTATTTAAATTCAATTGGGTGTTATGATTATTATCTCACCCAATTATATGGTGATTATATGCAGTTGCCACCCGAAAATCAGCGCCATCCATATCATGGTGGTGAATTTTTTTGGAAATAATTTTTACTATGAGCGAAGTTTCTAATACATCTAAAGTAATTAAAGGCATGTCGTCACAAACACTTGTGACGATTATTTATGGCGTGGTGGAAATTGTTTCATTTGCCATCATGTCACGTTTGTTAACAAAAGAAGATTTTGGCTATTTTGCTTCTATTAGTGCTATTACAGCGATATTCCAATCTTTTTCAGAGACGGGAATTGGTTCTGCGATTGTTCAGCAGAAGAATCTTACACAGCGATATATCAATAATGCTTTTACATTATGTTTCTTGGTGGGCGCTTTTGCTTCATTATTATTGGTGGCAACAGCTGCTCCAATTGCCCGTTCCGTAGCCGATGCGAGTATGACAGTGCCACTAATGCTGATGTCCATTACTCTATTGCTCAGCTGTCTTACATCAGTGAACAACAGTTTGATGCAACGGAAATTGCAGTTTATGCGTATTGGAGCCATCAGGGTGGGGTCAATTATTGTTACAACAATTGTTTGTATTATACTTGCTATTAAGGGTTTCGGTTACTATGCAATTATTACAAAAGCACTTCTTACTTCGGTTATCAACTATTTTGTTTCACTTGTTCTTTGTAAAACTCATTATAGTTTTGCCTTGGATAAGGATACGTTCAAGAAAATTTTCTCATTCAGTGGATGGTTGATGGCGAGTGTTTTTTTTCGAAATCTTGCTCATCAGGTTGATGCCCTTCTGATGCCGCGTCTTTTGTCTGTTTCTGCTTTAGGTGCTTATAATCGACCCAAGGGTTTTGTTGACCAAATATCAGATAAAATAAATGGTATTTTTGATTCTGCACTTTTTCCTGTATTAAGTGGCGTACAAGATAATAAGCAGGCTATTTATTCGGCCTTTTGCAGATCTATGTTTTTGATGAATGTTTTTTCACTTGTACTTTCTGCTGGGGTCCTTTTTAATGGAAATTTAATTATTCGAGTTTTTTTTGGTGAAGAGTGGCTTGAGCTATATCCAGTATTAGCAGCGATTGCGTGTACTTTGCTTTTTAATAGTACAGGCCGTTTGGCCGATTGTTTCCTTCGTAGTTTGGCGATGACAAAGCAACAGTTTTTCTTTCGTGTTTTTGAGACTGTCCTAAAATTATCAGGTATTCTTGTTGGTTTTCGATGGGGGATTATTGGTGTGGCCGTTTCTGTGGCAATAACAAGTATGATAGCCAGACTGGTTAAAATTATATACATTGGAAATAGAATTGAAATAAGCCCACTTAGGGTGTTAGGTATGATGTTTGCCGCTTGGCGTTATGGATTGCTACTACTACCTGTTTGTATTATAGCATACATCTTTTTACCAGCAACATTGGGCGGCGATATCGTTATGGCTGTGTTATTCACAGTTCTGGTTTTAGTGATTTTCCTTTTAATGCCTAAATTTGTTGGTAAACAATATGAAGAAGAAGTATTTGTAAAGATAACGTCATATATTGATACTATTAAAAAAAGAAGAAAATAAAGTTTAGAATTTAAACTTGATTAAATCATCTTTCTTTATGGGGAACTCATCATTTAATAATAATTCCACATTAGGTGGCAAAGCATTGCCCATTTCTTTATATGCCATCTTTTACTCACTTCATGCGTTGGCTCTGTCGGTGCCATTAAATGTTTGGTTTATTAGGATTTTCTATGGATTGTTTTGGGCAATGACAATTTGGTTTTTTGTTAAGGTGCTTCTCTTCGAGAACAAATCCGATTTTCTTAGAACTCTTAATTTTTTTATCCTACTCGTAGTTGTCTATGGTGTGATTGCTATTTTTACAGAAACATCGTTCTGGGCATCACAATCCCATTTGCAACCTTTTACGTTTATACAAGTGCATATTGAATCGTTGTTGCCTATTTATGTGTTTTATTATTTTGGCAAAAATGGCATATTGAAAACATCGTGGTTTTCAATTATGTTTATTGTTTTTTGCTTTGATGCTTTTTTTATGTATAAATTCAATACAAGGGTGGTTCTTAATGCTTTACAAAGTGCTGATGAGGGATTTATTAATAATGTTGGATATGCGTTTGCGGCCCTTTTGCCAGTCGTTGTTTTCTATGATAACAAAAAAGTATTCCAATACATTGGAATTGGAATAATTGTGTATTTCGTATTGATATGTGTTAAAAGAGGTGCATTGTTGATTTCCCTTGTTGGTATTTTGTTTTTTGTTTATCAGTCAACAAGAAAGAGTAAGAAACGAAATAGAATAATAACAATGCTACTCGGGTTGGGATTGAGTTTGGCTATTTATTTATTGTTTTCACGGATTATAGAGTCAAATGAATTCTTCATGATGAGATATACAGATACACTTGAAGGGAACTCAAGTGGTAGAGATTCTATTTATTCCTTTTTCTGGAGTTTTTTTACTAGTCGTGAAAATGTGCCACATTTGTTTTTGGGTAATGGTGCCTTTGCGACTTATAGGTTGCATGGAATAGAAGCTCATAACGACTGGTTGGAATATGCCATTGACATGGGATTGTTGGGGATTATTGCATATGCTGTTTTATGGGTGAGAATAGGGAAAAACTATCTTTATTATTCTAAAAATGGTAATAACCAAAAAATTTTAGTAGCAATGGGTATGGTTGTTTTAATGAATTTTGTCCGTTCTTTTATATCAATGTCTATTGATAACTTATACTTCTTTTCTGCTGCAATACTAGGTTATACGATGGCTGTTACCGATTCTTTACGCAAAGGAATACAATTATAATGAAATAAATATGAGCCAAATCAAAACGATAAATGGTCTGCTGATAAAAGATAGAAGACGTTTGTTATATACAATATTTGACAAATTAAACATGCGTGGTATGCTTCATTGGGTTGGTGACGTGGCATTTCTATGCATGGCTTATAAATTGAAGTTTGGTAAAAAGCTGAACTTGAAGAATCCGTTGACTTTTAATGAAAAGCTTCAATGGCTTAAGCTTTATGATCGCAGACATGAATATATTACTATGGTTGATAAAATCGCCGTAAAGGGGTTTGTGTCAGAGCGAATAGGGGCAGAGTATATCATACCCACACTGGGAGTCTGGGAACATCCGGATGATATTGATTGGAATAAGCTTCCTAATCAGTTCGTTTTAAAATGGAATCATGACTCAGGTAGCATTGTTATATGTAAGGATAAACTGTCTTTTGATAAAGAAAAGGCCATCAAAAAACTCCGTTATGGGGATAAGATGAATGGTTTTTGGTATGGACGAGAATGGCCATACAAAGGCGTGAAACCTCTTTTGTTGGCTGAGCAGTATATGGAAGATACGGAAACTCATGAGTTGCGAGACTATAAGGTGTTTACCTTTGACGGTAAGGCTCGTTTGTTGCTTGTAGCTTCGGGAAGACAGGCAAAGGGTGAAGTTAAATTTGATTATTTTGATGAAAACAAAAATCATCTAAACATTCAGAATGATCATCCTAATTCTAAAGTGTTGCCGCAGTTGCCATTGTCTTTCGATAAGATGATATCGCTAGCAGAGTTGCTTTCCGTTGGATATCCTCATTTGAGAGTGGACTTCTATGAAGTAAACGGAAAGGTGTATTTTGGTGAATTTACCCTATACCATGGAAGCGGTTTGATGAATTTTAAACCAGATGAATGGAATGAAAGAATGGGAGGTTGGATAACGTTACCTGAAAATCGTAAGTAACATGAAAGAAAAAGGGAAAGTCCTTTTTGTATATGACACATTGGGGTACGGTGGTGCAGAAAAACAGTTGGTGTTCGCGGCCGAAGGTCTTGTCAATAAAGGATGGCATGTGGCTATTCTTAATCTGAATCAAGACAAAAGTACCGGCAAAAGCCGTACCATTGACAAGAGGATACAGATTTTCGTGGCGGATATTCCGTATCGTAATGTTTTCCAGTCTAATTATGAATTAATTAAATTCACATCAAAGATTACACGTCAATTCAACCCCGACGTTATTATTGGCTTCAATGAATTGTGTGGTTTTTGCGTGTCTGTAGCAGGACGTTTGTGTGGCGTCCCTTCAATCATATCGGAACGCGGAGATCCATTTGTAACCTATAAGAACGCCAAACTACCACGTAAAATCAAATTATGGTGTATTAATAAGGCCGACGGTGCAGTGTTCCAGACCCAACAGGCTTCTGAGTTCTATTGTCAGCGTTTGCGCAAGAGTAGTATCGTGATATCTAATCCGGTTTTTGTCAATGAACAATTGCCATCCATAGATTACAATAATCTTCCAAAGACGGTGATTTCGCTTGGTAGGCTGGACAATCACCAAAAAAGGTTTGATGTAATGCTGCAAGCTTTTACAAGGTTTCACGATACACATTCAGATTATGAATTGAAGATTTATGGGAGTGGTGAAGATGAAGGGACAATCCTGCAATGGATAGATGAATTAGGTTTGGAGTCGTGTGTGAAAATGATGGGAGTGTCATCAAAACCTCTCCAAGATTATTGTAAAGGCGGCATATTTCTTATCACATCCGATTATGAGGGGATTTCAAATTCTTTATTGGAAGCTATGGCGTGTGGGTTGCCGGTAGTTGCGACCGATCATACGCCTGGTGGTGCCCGTCTTTTAATAAGGGACAAGGAGAATGGCTTGCTTGTACCTGTCCGTGACGTTGATGCCATTAGTAATGCGTTGTCGCTTTATGCAGATAATGCTTCTTTGCGCGAGAAATGTGGTAATAACGCGAAACGGGTTCTTGTTGATTATTCTCCAGAGAGGATGTTAGACTTGTGGGAGAATTATATAACAAAGTTGATAAATAACAAACATTAATAGTTTTTGATATGAAGCTTTCGGTTGTGGTACCTGTTTACAATGTGGAGCGATATGTGCGCAGATGCATCTTGAGCATTATCAACCAAGAGGATGCCCTGTTCAAAGATATAGAACTGATCATTGTTAATGACGGCACCAAAGACAAGAGTATAGAACAAATACAAGACTTGATAGACCAATATGATAATATATCTCTTATCAATCAGGAGAATCAAGGTTTGTCAATGGCTCGGAATAATGGGATGGTGGAGGCCAAAAGTGACTACGTTTGGTTTATTGACAGTGACGACTGGATTGCGAAGGATGCTGTTAAAACACTTATGCCTTATTTGAATGGGGTTAACGACCTCGTTTCCTTCGGGATGATAGAGTCGTCAGAAAATGGTGAAGTGATTACCTGCGTGAATACACGACAGGTAAGAACAATGAGTGGAATAGATTCTTTTAGGAAAAACTGTTCCCATTGTACGGCGGCCCCCAAAGCAGTTTATAGAAAAGGATTCTTGGTTAGTAATAATCTGAGATTCGCTCCAGGTATTTATAACGAAGATGATGAGTTTTGTCTTCGTGTTTCATATCTGGCAAATACTGTAACTATACTGCCGGAGGCTTTGTATTATTATTATCTGACGGTGGCACAAAATGACGCACATGTAAGCATCACGAATACAATAAATCCAAAACTTGGTTTTGACTTTCTGGTAGTGTCAAAGAAGCTTGCCGACTTTGCTGAAGAAAAAATAAGGGAGAAAGATGTTTACAAACTCTTCCATGGTCATATAGCTGTGTTGATAAATATGGGTTTGAGAGCCATATCCAAATGCCCTGAAGATGCACAGCGAAAATTCATCCAGATGTATAAGGATTTAGGATTGAAAAAGTGTTACTATAAGGCAGGTGGTAAATATCGAGTTGAGGGTGTGTTGTACTCGTTTCTCCCTATTATGATGGTGAAAATATATAAATTATTAAAATCTACCAATTCATCCAATTAAAATATGAATAAGCATGTCTGTTTCGTAAATAGTGTCTTCGGACGCGAAGATGCATTGATAGTTTATCGTCAAGGCAAGTCGCTTATCGAGGCTGGGTATGATGTCTCTTACACCGTGTTCGATGCGCTTCCGAACGAGAGAAAAGAGGGTATCCAGATCATCTCTATGGGAGAAGGCCCTGCTGGAACAAAAGGCCGTTTCCGTGGCCGTCCCAAAATATTGAAGGCTTTTCTCAAGAAACGCCCTGCCGATATATATCAGATTTCCGAACCTGAGTTATTGCCTCTGGGCCTTTATCTTAAACGGAAAGGGAAAACTGTGGTGTATAACCTTCGTGAGTGGTATCCTGATTACTATGCCCGCAAATTCAAGAAACCTTGGCAACAGAAGCTGGTCGTCCGGTTGGTGGAACGTTTTTTCCATCATGTGGCCAAGAAATATGATGCCGTGTTCAACTGTATGCCTGAAATGCGTGACTATATCGAAAAGGTGATGCCTTGCCGCCATTTTGCTGACACGGCTAACTTCCCTGTGGTGAACAAGGACTTCAGTTTAAGTTTTGAAGATTATTGCAAACGTGAGCCCATCATTAGTTATTTCGGTAGCATCTATACCATTAGCTGCCAAGAGGAGATTCTGACGGCTTTGGAGTCGTTCCCCAATGTGAAATACTTGCTTGCCGGGGTGTTCTATCAAGAAGGCCAACAGGAAAAGTTGGAAAAGTTCCCAGCTTGGAAACAGGTGACCTTCAAGAATGGTTTCACACGCGAGGAGTTACCTGGTATTATCAATTGCTCCATCATGGGCAATGTGGTGAAGGATTTTGATAAGACAGAAACCCCGCAGGGTTCCTATTCTATCATCAAGATTTTTGAGACCATGGAAGCTGCTGTTCCAGTCATTCTTGCCAAAGTGCCGTTGTATGAGCAGATGGTGGAGAAATACAATTGCGGCATTTGTGTGCGCCCTCATTCGGTTGAGGATTTCAAGAATGCCATAGCGTATCTTCTCACCCACAAGAAAGAGGCTTACGAAATGGGACAGAATGGTCGCAGGGCTGTTATTGAGGAGTTTTCTTGGGATTCCCAGGCCAAGAACTACCTTGGTGTGATTGAGGCATTGGTTAAACAATAAATGACTGTTTTTGAAAATGCAATTAGATAAATTTTCTGGCGAAGGTGTACGTATCAGCCCCTTGGCCAAAATCGGAAATAACGTTAAGATTGGCGACCGCACCATCATCTACGACAATGTGGAGATTGGCGATAACACCATTATCTGCAATGACTGCGTGATAGGGGAACCTCTCAATGCCTACTATTTTGAGGGTGACAAATATGAAAACCCCAAGACAGTGATTGGTGCTGATTCGTTGATACGCAGCCACGCCATAATCTATGCAGGCAACACAATGGGCGACCATTTCCAAACAGGTCATCGGGTGACGGTGCGTGAGAACACAGTATTTGGTCATCATTGCAGCCTCGGTACGTTTGACGATATTCAAGGCCATTCGGAGTTTGGTAATTATTGCCGTCTGCATAGCAATGTGCATATTGGTATGCACTCCACCTTGGGCAACTTCGTCTTTGTCTATCCTTACGTGGTGTTTACCAATGACCCCACACCTCCATCAGATATTTGCGTTGGCCCAACAGTAGGTGATTTCTCACAGGTAGCTACAGGAAGCATTCTGTTGCCAGGTGTGAAGATTGGTCAGCATTGCTTGGTGGGTGCTTGCAGTTCTGTGACTAAAGATGTGCCAGACTACCAGTTGGTGGTTGGCGTTCCTGCCAAAGTGCTGAAAGATGTGCGTGAAATAAAAGACCGAGAAACGGGCGAAGCCCATTACCCATGGCCTTACCGTTTCAGCAGAAACATGCCGTGGAACGGAATGGATTTCGATGAGTGGTGTAAGTTAATGAATAACAATGAGTTAGTCGGGTGGGGGCGGACGCAAAAAGTTAATAGTTAAGAGTTTAAAGTTAAAAGTTGGAGGCCGCTATGCTTCAGAAAGGAGGATTGCGGCATGATACATCCACTTTCAGACTGTCAGAACAAGAATATCCCCGAAAGCACCAATGTGTGGCAATATTGCGTTGTGCTGCCTGGGGCGCAAATAGGTGAGAACGTAAATATATGCTCCCACTGCTTCATTGAGAACGATGTGAAGATTGGTAACAACGTAACCATCAAATGCGGTGTGCAAGTTTGGGACGGCATAGAGTTGGAAGACAATGTGATGATTGGATCTAATGTGACCTTCACCAACGACATGTACCCCAAAGCTAAGAATAAAGACTGGAAGTTGCTTCGCACCAAGATATGCAAAGGAGCCTCGGTAGGAGCAGGCTCCACACTGCTGCCAGGCATCACTATTGGCGAGAACGCTTTGATAGGTGCTGGCTCAGTGGTGACAAAAGATGTTCCAGCTGGTGAGATATGGGTTGGGAACCCTGCGCATTTCGTGCGTAAGGTGTGATACTATACAGAAGACATAGTGCAGAGATATTGTTGGAAAGCACTTGGCATACTGTTCGCATAGTCAAAACCCCTGTTTGAGTATGCCATGACTATGCCAACACTATGCGATGAGTATGCCTACACTATGCCTACATTATACCAAGTCGCTTTCAGCGACGGTTCAAAAGGTTCAAGAAGTTTAAGTATTGAAACTTGGAACCTTGGAACTTGAAACTTGAAACTTGAAACAGACAATAAACTATAAACGATAAACTTTACAAGGATATGATTCCATTTTTGAGTCTAAGAGATGTCACCGCATTGCACGGTGAAGAAATCAACGAGGCCGTCACCCGTGTGGTGAATGGCGGCTGGTACCTTCAGGGCGAGGAAAACAAACGCTTCGAAGAAAACTACTCCAAGTTTATCGGCACCAAGCATACCATTGGCTGCGCCAACGGCTTGGATGCCCTGATTTGGATTTTCCGCGCCTATATCGAGCTGGGCGTGATGCAGCCTAACGACGAGGTGATTGTTCCGGCCAACACCTATATTGCCACCATCCTCTCCATTACGGAGAATGGCCTAAAGCCCGTGTTGGTTGAACCTAAGT
>Ga0247611_10003550_pt1 | contig 22910 bp, 19 predicted proteins | sample 177DNAGHGhighgp2_FD_192422 | JGI IMG/M metagenome (GOLD analysis project Ga0247611, IMG submission 192422) | Sheep rumen microbial communities from Palmerston North, Manawatu-Wanganui, New Zealand - 1770 DNA GHGhigh gp2 | ecosystem: Host-associated > Mammals > Digestive system > Stomach > Rumen... | reverse complement strand
ATGCTCATTGGCAACCCCATCAACCCCATCAACTGCGGTGCCATCGCCATGGTGGGCGGTTTCCCCGTAGTGTGGATCGTCAGTCTGCTCACACCGAAGATGAACAAAGCCACGGTCGACCAGATGTTCTCCTGCTACAAAGCCTAAGACCCAGGAGGGACTGCCTCCTGGAACCTATAAGTCCGGCGAATCCCCGTTGCGGGTTTTCGCCGGACTATGCGTTTTGCCGCAAAATAGCCTCGCGTTTTGCGGCATAATACAGCGCGTTTTGCCGCAAAATGGAAATCAATGGGGACAGTCATTTTCTTTAATGACTCGCGACAAAATTCAGCAATAAACCAAGAAAAACGCTAAGCTTTTAGTTGGCACCTTACGCCCGCGAAAGTGTAGAACGTGATAAAATTCTTATCTATGAGAGAGCCGCTTAGGGACCGCGAGTGAAGGAAAGCATACCTTCAATTTCAGGACAAAGAATGTTCTTGGAAAGTGGAGCGAGACGTTTGTTGAGGAATTCGACCTGCTGGTAATGACAGTTATCGACCAAATGGAGGACGAAGGACGGATGTACGATGTATATAATCTTGCCGGTTTCAAAATCATGAGCAATGCAAAACTTGAAGATTTGAAAACGCTTCCTAATGGTATCTATATTTATGGTGGGAAGAAGATACTAATATCGAAATAACATAACGAATCAGCGGGACTCTGCTTAACACCTGACACGAACAATCCCCGCAATTTCTGAGAAATCAGAGTTGCGGGGATTTTATTTGGTGGATTGAGGAAAAATGACTACCTTTGCACCACAAAAATCAATCACACCATCATCAAAACACCTATGAATATTACAGAACGATTTCTGAACTACACAAAGTTCGATACACAGTCGGCAGAGGAAAGCACCACAGTGCCCAGCACGCCGAAACAACTCGTGTTTGCCCAATACCTGAAAGAAGAGCTGGAACGGGAAGGACTCGAGGATGTAGAGATTGACAACATGGGATATATCTACGCCACGCTGCCTGCCAACACGAAGGAGAAGGTGCCCACTATCGGCTTCATCTCGCACTACGATACCAGTCCCGACTGCAGCGGTGCGAATATCCGTCCCCGCATTGTGACGAATTATGATGGCGGCGACATCACACTGAGTGAAGGCATTGTGAGCAGCCCGAAGAAGTTTCCCGAGCTGCTGCAGCACATTGGCGAGGACCTGATTGTCACCGACGGGCACACGCTGCTCGGTGCCGACGACAAGGCAGGCATTGCCGAAATAGTGCAAGCCATGTGCTACCTGCGCGAGCATCCGGAGGTGAAGCACGGGAAGATTCGAGTGGCATTCAACCCCGACGAGGAGATCGGCATGGGTGCCCACCACTTCGACGTAGAGCGCTTTGGCTGCCAGTGGGCTTACACCATGGATGGCGGCGACGTTGGCGAGCTGGAGTTTGAGAACTTCAACGCCGCCTCGGCCAAGATCACCATCAAGGGGGTGAGCGTGCATCCGGGCTATGCCAAGGGCAAGATGATCAATGCGAACAGGCTGGCTGCCGAGTTTGCCGCCATGCTGCCTGCCGACGAGACTCCCGAAACCACGGAAGGCTACCAGGGATTCTACCACCTGATTGGTATGCAGACCAATACGGAGCTGGGCAAACTGAGCTACATCATCCGTGACCACGACCGCGAGAAGTTCGAGCAGCGCAAGCGCTTCGTCCTGGCATGTGCCAGACAGATGAACGAGCGCTATGGCGAAGGCACGGTCACGGCCGAGGTCAAGGACCAGTACTACAACATGAAGGAGAAGATTGAGCCGGATGCCATGCATGTCATCGACTTGGTATTGCGCGCCATGCAGGAGGTGGGCGTGGCGCCGAAGGTGAAGCCCATTCGCGGCGGCACCGACGGTGCGCAGCTATCGTTCCGCGGCCTGCCCTGCCCCAACATCTTTGCCGGAGGCATCAACTTCCACGGCCCTTACGAGTTCGTGCCCGTGCAATCCATGGAGAAGGCCATGGAGGTCATCGTGAAGATCTGCGAACTGACAGCGGAGTATAATTCATAGTACATCACTCATCATTCTTTCGTAAGTTTTGGCTGAGCTACCCACCATGATTCAAGACCTGGCCCTCATTCTGATGGTTGCAGGCATCGTCACGCTTCTGTTCAAGAAACTGAAGCAGCCACTGGTGTTGGGCTATATCGTGGCAGGATTCCTGGTGTCGCCTCACATGCCCTACACGGCCAGTGTGGTCGACATGGAGAATGTGCATCTGTGGGCCGACATCGGTGTGATGTTCCTGCTCTTCTCCCTGGGACTTGACTTCTCGTTCAAGAAGATTCTGAAGATGGGAGCCTCGCCCATCATCTCGACCGTCACCATCATTTTCTGCATGGCCATGCTGGGCATCTGCGTGGGCTACGTGTTCGGCTGGTCGCGCATGGACTGCATATTCCTGGGCGGTATGCTCGCCATGTCGTCGACCACTATTATCTATAAGGCATTCGACGACCTTGGCCTGCGGCAGCAGCAATTTGCCGGCATGGTCATGTCGGTGCTCATTCTGGAGGACATCCTTGCCATCGTGATGATGGTGATGCTGAGTGCCCTTGCCAGCGGCAGCAATCCCGACGGCGGGCAGATGCTCCAGTCAGTGCTGAGCATTGGCTTCTTCCTGATTCTCTGGTTAGTGGTGGGAATCTCGGCGGTTCCGCTGTTTCTTCGTTCCGTCCGGAAACTCATCAATGCCGAGGTGCTGCTCATCGTGTCGCTGGGTCTTTGCTGTGCCATGGCGGTTTTCTCCACCAAGGTGGGATTCTCGTCGGCCTTCGGTGCCTTCATCATGGGCAGCATTCTGGCCGAGACCATCGAAGCCGAGCGCATTGAGCGCCTCGTTGAGCCGGTGAAGAACTTGTTCGGCGCCATATTCTTCGTCTCGGTAGGCATGCTGGTCGATCCTGCCATTCTGGCAAACTATGCCCTGCCCATCTTTGTGCTGGTCATGACCATCCTTGTGGGGCAGTCGCTATTCGGCTCGTTTGCCTTTATCCTGGGGGGCGAGAGCCTGAAGTCGGCCATGCGCTGCGGCTTCTCCATGGCTCAGATAGGCGAGTTCTCGTTCATCATAGCCTCGCTGGGCCTGTCGCTCGGCGTCATCAGCGATTTTCTCTATCCGGTCGTGGTGGCCGTATCGGTTATTACCACATTTCTCACACCTTACATGATACGGTTCGCCACACCGGCTTATAGTGCCTTGGAGCACCGGCTTCCCAGCCGCCTTATCCGCCTGCTGAACCAGTTGTCAACCAGCCATCCCAACACGGCCGAACATAGTAAATGGAAGCGCCTCCTCACACAGATGACCATCAACACGGTGGTCTACTCCATCCTCAGCACCGCCACCATCGCGCTCATGCTCATGGTCGTTCACCCTTTCCTGGCCAGAATGCTGGGAAAGGCGTGGTACACCAACCTGTTATCAGGCGTGCTGACAATCGTGCTGATAGCGCCCTTCCTCCGCGCCATGGTCATGAAGAAGAACCACAGCGAGGAGTGGAAGGCACTCTGGGCCGAGAGCAACTACAACCGCCTGCCCCTGATGTTCACCATCATCGTGCGCTCGGCCATTGCCGTTTGCTTTGTCTTCATCGTGTGCAAACAACTGAGCCACTTTGGCTCGGCAGTGCTTATCACGCTGGCTTTCCTTGCAGTGGTGTTTATTGTGCTCTCACGAACCATCAAGCAGCGGAGCATCAAACTGGAACGCCTGTTCATCAACAACCTGCGCTCCCGCGACATCGAAGCACAGGTGCATGGAAAGAAACGGCCTCTTTACGAAGGCAAGCTGCTGGACCGCGATGTTCACATAGCCGACTTCGACGTGCCCGTGAACTCCACCTGGATGGGCATGACGCTGAAGCAGCTGAATCTGGGAAAGAAATATGGTGTGCACGTGTCGAGCATCCTCCGCGGCAATAACCGCCTGAATATTCCCGACGGCGACTCCGTCATCTTCCCTTGCGACCGCCTGCAGGTTATTGGCAGCGACGAGCAGCTAAGCAAGTTGCATGCAGCCCTGAAGCGCGAGACGATTGGTCCCGACCCAGAGTTAGAAAAACGCGAAATGAAACTGCGACAGATGATCATCGGCCCCGAGAGTCCCTTCATTGGACAGACGCTGGAGGAAAGCGGCATACGCAGCCGCTACAGTTGCATGGTGGTGGGCCTGGAAGAGGGCAAGGAGAATCTTTCACCGTTCCGCCCGTCACGCCGTTTCAAGGAAGGCGACATCATCTGGATTGTGGGTGAACAAGAAGCGCTCAACACCCTGCTTGCTCATTAGCCTGGCCACAGCCCGCCTGCTCATTAGCATGGGCACACTCTTCTGTGCTCATTAGAAGGCGATGGTCTGCACACCGTCCCAGGCAGCATTCAGCCTGACGGTGCAAGTCTGCTGTCCGTTTTCCTCGCCAGGCTGGTCATCGCCTTTGTCATCGTCGCCGCTGCTAAAGAATTTCCCAGTGAACTCCGTGATGCGATTACGCTCTATGGGCACGTTCAGGTTACGCTCGTAGAGCACAGTGGCATCCTTACCATAGGCCGTGACGGTCATGACGAGCGTACCCGTCTGTGCCCTGGGTATGGTGTAGGCTTCAAGGCGCAGGGGTTGTCCTTTCATGTCGGGCGTCACGTCGAAGAACACGATCTGCTTCGAGTTGACACAGCCATAACCCATGGTGGCATCAAGGGCACCACTGCCGCCGGTATAGTAGAAGCGCAGCTGCTCGACAGCGGCAGGCACCTTGTCGGTTGTAATCAGGCGGAACATGGAGGTGGCGCGTTCCAGCACCACGTCGCAGCTTTTCTGCTGGTCGCCGATGTCCATGACCTGATAATAGAAAAAGGTATCGGTGAAGCCGATGTCGTTGGTAAACTGTATTTTCTCCGGTGTAGCGAGCGAAGGATTCCCGTTGGAGCTATGGCCTAAAACCAACACCTGATAGGAGCCTGGAGCCAAGGCCAATGCAACCGTGCCAAAGCCCTCGTCGCCAGCCTGCTGGTTGACCGCCTTTACTTTCTTGCCGTTCTGATAGACCACAAAGTTCAGGCGTGTGCAATAGTCGGCCACGTCCGAAGCTGCACGGGTAGCATCGAACGGAATGATGGCAAAGCCCTTTACATTGATCAGCAGGTTCGGCACACTGGGTTCACCTTCCCCACCCTCTTCGTCGATTACAGCCTTCTGGCACGACACAAGCATCGCGCAGCAAGCCACCACCATAGCCACGGCAGCCTGCAGGTACATTCCCAATCGTTTTGTGTTTGTTTTCATAGTAGAGTTTTTTTCTATCCGTTATTCCTCGGTATTCTGTTTACGATAATAGCCGTGAACGCCATCCGGGAATCGAAGCACCAGCGAGTCGGGCATGAGCATGACGAACTCTGCCGTATCACTGTACGTCACCCGCTGCTGTCCTAAGGAGTCGAGCTTGGTCTCACTCAGGATTAGACGACCATTGAAGAGCCTCCAATCGCGATAGCGCTTGGGTGTGGGATACTCCACGGGCAGTTCTTCGTCGCTTGTCAACGGAGCGCGATAGCGTCCGATGGGAGTCACGTTGCGTTCGCCGATGATCTGAAATCCGAACTCGCGCGGCACAAAGAGCGAGTCACGCAAGGAGTCGGGCAAGGCTCTCAGCACGTCGGGTATGTCTGCCCTACGTCGCAGGGTGGGCATGGCCTTGTAGCACCAGGCTCCACGCATGGACTCCAGGTCGATCACAATGTCGGCCACCGTGGAATCTTCGCTGTTGAGCAGCACGCCGACCTTGTCGCCAATGTTCAGGGCACCGAACACACGCTGTCGACGCGAGGCTTCAAGAATGTTGAAAGTGTCGGGATCATGGGCCGTGTCGTGCAGCAGTACCAGAATGGTATCGTTGCAGCCGTCGCAAGCCAGCCCGTAGAACGTCGAATCGCCCTCGAACCGCTGCTGGGCGTCGATGACGGTTGAGGGAATTTCCGGTACACTCCTCCCGACGCAGGCCGCCAACAGCAAAGCCGTCGAAAGAGAGAGAAAAAAGCCTATTTTCATATCATTCGATTCTTTTTGCCTGCAAAGTTAGCGTTTTAATAACTATTAAACAAAAAAAACTGCCATATTCGTTAGCAGTAATTCAAAAAATTACTATCTTTGCACAAATTATTCAAGTATTTTACCACGTAACCAAAGCTATTATTATGGGAAAAAAGAAAATCAAGTTCAGCCTCGTGTATCGTGACATGTGGCAGTCGAGCGGTAAGTTCCAGCCACGCAAGGATCAGCTGGAGCGCATAGCACCGGTGATCATCGACATGGGCTGCTTTGCCCGTGTGGAAACCAACGGCGGTGCCTTCGAGCAAGTGAACCTCATGGCTGGCGAGAATCCTAACGACGCCGTGCGCGCCTTCTGCAAGCCGTTCAACCAGGTGGGCATCCAGACCCACATGCTCGACCGTGGCCTCAATGCCCTTCGCATGTATCCCGTGCCCGACGACGTGCGCGAGCTGATGTATAAGGTGAAGCATGCCCAAGGTGTGGACATTCCACGCATTTTCTGCGGTCTGAACGACACTCGCAATATCATCCCCTCCATCAAATGGGCCAAGGCTGCAGGCATGATTCCGCAGGCTACGCTGTGCATTACCACCAGTCCGGTACACACCGTGGAATACTATAGCGCCATTGCCGACGAGGTGATTGCTGCCGGTGCTGAAGAAATCTGCCTGAAGGACATGGCTGGCATAGGACAGCCCGCCATGCTCGGTGCGCTGACAAAGAGCATCAAGACCAAGCACCCCGACATCATCATCCAGTATCACGGCCACAGCGGCCCCGGCCTGTCCATGGCATCGATACTCGAAGTGTGCAACAACGGTGCCGACATCATCGACACCGCCATTGAGCCGCTGTCATGGGGCAAGGTACATCCGGACATCATCTCCGTGCAGTCCATGCTGAAAAACGAGGGATTTGAGGTGGCCGACCTGAACATGAACGCCTACATGCAGGCCCGCACGCTGACACAGGAGTTCATCGACGACTGGCTGGGCTACTTTATCAACCCCGCCAACAAGCACATGTCGTCACTGCTGCTCGGCAGCGGACTGCCCGGCGGCATGATGGGCTCGATGATGGCTGACCTGGGCCCCATCCAGACCATGATCAACAAGCTGCGCGAAAAGAAGGGCGAAGCTGCCCTGACCATGGACGACATGCTGGTGAAGCTCTTCAACGAGGTGGAGTACGTTTGGCCACGCGTGGGCTATCCCCCACTGGTCACCCCATTCTCGCAGTACACGAAGAACATCGCCCTGATGAACCTCCTCACCATGGAGCAGGGCAAAGGCCGCTACGTCATGATGGACGATGCCATCTGGGGCATGATTCTCGGCAAGAGCGGCAAGGTGCCCGGCACCATCGCACCCGAGCTGGTCGAGCTGGCCAAGCAGCAGAAGCGCGAGTTCACCGACGTGGATCCCCACACGCTGCTGCCCAATGCGCTCGAGGGCTTCAAGAAGGAGATGGACGAGAACGGTTGGGACTACGGCAAGGACAATGAAGAACTGTTCGAGCTGGCCATGCACCCCGAGCAGTACCGTCCCTTCAAGAGCGGACAGGCCAAGAAGCAGCTGCTGGCCGACATCCAGAAGGCCAAGGACGCCAAGCTGGGCGGTTCGAAGATGAAGCCCGAAGAACTGGCTGCCTTCAAGCATGCCAAGGCCGACGCGCTGGTATGCCCATCGGCCGGACAGATATTCTACGAGTTCAATGGCGACGGCGAGTGCGCTCCGTGCATCGAGCCGTTCATCGGACAGCAATACAAGGAAGGCCAGACCTTCTGCTATCTGGTGGAGAAATGGGGCGAGATTGTGCCCATCCCCGCTGCCCTGGGCGGCAAGCTCGTCGAGGTGGCAGCCAAGCAGGGTGCCAAGGTGCGCAAGGGCGACGTGCTGGGTTGGATAGAGCGTGAAGCTTGAGCTGCTACAACAACTCGGGCAACTGGTAGAGCCGGGTGCCGTTAGACCCCTTTACCAAAATAGTATAGCCTTCGGGACGCTCCGTCTCGAGGGCTTTTTTCACCTCGTCCACGTTGGCGAAACGGCGATAGTCGCACTTCGTCTTGGCAAACTCGGCGCCCACAAGCCACACCTGGTCCAACAGCATCGAGCCAAGCGCATCGACCACGGTCTGATGCTCTGCCTGACTGGCATCGCCCAGCTCGCGCATGTCGCCCAGTATGACCATCTTGCGCGGAGCCTCAATCAGGGCAAAGTTGTCCAAAGCGGCTGCCATGCTCGACGGGTTCGCATTATAGGCATCAACAATCAGCCGGTTGTGGTCGGTCTGCACCAACTGCGAGCGGTTGTTCGTAGGCACGTAATTCTCTATGGCATGGCATATTTGCTTGCGGTCTACGCCGAAGTTGATGCCTACGGCAATAGCCGCCAGCAGATTGTCAATATTGTAGGCCCCCACCAGATGGGTCTGCACCTTGTGCCACTTGGTCGAGGCACCTGTTTCCTCCAGATCCATCAGCGGCTTGCGCCAACGGAACTTCAGGAAGGGAGCAGCCTCCATCACCTCGCCGCTGATGCACTGATACTGCTTTTCCTCATCGGTAGAGTATGGAGTGACCCACAGGCTGTCGTCATCGCTCAGCAAGTCGCACAGATAGTCGTTGTCGGCATTCAGGAACACAAGCCCGTCTTCGCGAGTACGCAAATAGTCGTACAGCTCGCCCTTGGTCTTGATTACCCCCTCGAACGAACCAAAGCCCTGCAGGTGGGCACGCCCCACATTGGTAATCAGTCCGCAGGTGGGCTCTGCCGTCTCGGCCAGCGTCTTGATGTCGCCGGGATGACTGGCTCCCATCTCAATGATGGCTATCTCGTGCCCGCTATTCAGGCGCAGCAGAGTCTTGGGCACACCCACGTCGTTGTTAAAATTGCCTTCTGTTGCCAGCACGTTGTATTTCTCCGAAAGCACGGCCTTCACCAGCTCCTTGGTGGTGGTCTTGCCGTTTGTGCCCGTGATGCCTATCACGGGAATGTTGAACTGGCGGCGGTGCTCGCGTGCCAGCAGCTTGAAGGTTTGCAGGCAGTCATCGACCAGCACGTAGCGCTCGTCGGTGGCATATTCCTTTTCGTCGACGATGGCCAGCGAGCAGCCTTTCTCCAACGCCTGTGCAGCAAACTTATTGCCATCGAAACTGTCGCCCTTGAGAGCCAGGAAAATGCTTCCGGCGGGGCAGTCACGGCTGTCGGTCGTAATGCCGCTGTGCTGGCGGTACACCTGATATAACTCTTTGATATCCATAGAATAATTGTCCTTTCCGTTGTTTATACGGCTGCAAAGGTACTACTTATCGGCAACACTGGCAAATTTTGAGACTATAATTTCCGCATTCCAACAAAAACGCTGAATCTTGGGCCTAAGAATGAAATAATCAGCGAATATGTTGTCAGATTCACCATTTATTCGTAACTTTGCCCGCAAATGATGGACTACACATTGAATATCCGTGGAAGACTCGTCAGTCTGCGTGAGCCGCAGGTGATGGGTATTGTCAACGTGACGCCCGACTCATTCTTTGCCGAAAGCCGTTCGCAGACCGACGAAAGCGTGGCCGAGCGGGTAAGGCAGATTATAGCCGAAGGCGGCAGCATGATTGACGTGGGCGGCTATTCCACCCGTCCCGGAGCCACCGAAGTGTCCGAACAGGAGGAGATGCGCCGGCTGCGCCAGGCACTGGCCGTCGTCAGGCGTGAGCAGCCCGAGGCCATCGTCTCGGTCGACACGTTTCGCCCGGACGTAGCCCGCATGGCCGTGGAGGAGTATGGAGCCGATATTGTGAACGACGTGTCGGAAGGCTCGCCCGAAATGTTCCGCATGGTGGCCCGTCTCCGCGTACCTTATATATTAATGTCCGTACAGCCCAGCCTCAGGCTCACCCTACTGACCTTTGCAGAAAAGGTGCAGCAGCTGCGCGACATGGGACAGAAGGACATCGTGCTGGATCCGGGCTTCGGCTTCGGCAAGACGCTCGACGATAATTATGCTATCATGAACCAGATGGAAAAGCTGCTGGCTCTGGAACTGCCGCTGCTGGTAGGCATTTCCCGCAAGTCCATGATCTGGAAATTGCTCGGCATCACCCCCGACGAGGCCCTTTGTGGCACCACGGCCTTACACATGACCGCCCTGGCCAAGGGGGCATCCATCCTGCGCGTACACGACGTGAAGGAAGCCGTGCAGTGCGTCATGCTGAACAAGGCTCTGGCCCATAGTAGCCACTGCCAGCCGCACGGGCCCGTTAATCCCCAATAACCTCAAAGAGATATGTTCTTCAGTTTCGGCATAAAGGATTTCATCGACATCCTGCTGGTAGCAATGATGCTCTACTACATCTACCGGCTGATGCGCGAGTCACGCTCCATCAACGTGTTCGTGGGCATCCTGATCTTTGTGGTGGTGTGGCTGTTCGTATCGCAGGTTCTTGAAATGCGCCTGCTGGGCACAATTCTCGACAAGCTGGTATCCGTAGGCGTCATTGCGCTCATCGTGATCTTCCAGGAGGACATACGCAAGTTCCTCTACAACCTGGGAGCCCACCAGCGCATGAAGGGCATCATCAAGTTCCTGATGCCCAAGCGTACCTCCGACCGCAACAAGACAGAGCTGAAGCGCACCATCATTCCGTTGGTCATGGCATCAATGTCGATGTCGAAAGGCAAGGTGGGCGCACTAATCGTGGTGGAGCGAGGTGTCCCACTCGATGACATTGCTGCTACCGGCGAGGCCATCGATGCCACTATCAACCAGCGGCTCATAGAAAACATTTTCTTTAAGAACTCACCCCTGCACGACGGAGCAATGGTCATTTCGCACCACCGGATCAGGGCTGCCGGCTGCATCCTGCCTGTGAGCCACAACCTGGACATTCCCAAGGAACTGGGACTGCGCCACAGGGCCGCTTTGGGCATCTCGCAGGAAAGCGATGCCCTGGCTATCATCGTCAGCGAGGAAACAGGCAGCATCTCCATTGCACAGGAAGGTCAGTTCAGGCTGCGCCTGTCGGCCGAGGAACTTGAAAGCGTGCTCACCTCGGAACTGACTTAGGCCAAACACGGCGCCAGCAAAGGTAAGGAAACGACGGCAAGAAAAAAGAACATCATGAAACAAGTCAACATAGCTATCTTCGTGTCGGGCGGAGGCACGAACTGCGAGAACCTCATCCGCTATTTCAGTAAGTCCGAACTCGTGTGCACGGCACTGGTGGTCAGCAACAAAGAAGGCGTCATGGCCCTGGAACGGGCACAACGGCTGAACGTGCCCACGGCGGTAGCACCCAAGGCCATGCTGAACAATGCCGACGAGATGCTGCCCTTGCTAAAGAAATACGACATACAGTTCATCGTCCTGGCCGGCTTCCTGCCGCTGGTGCCCGACTATCTCATCGAGGCTTTCCCACGGCGCATCGTCAACCTGCACCCAGCACTGCTTCCCAAGTACGGCGGCAAGGGCATGTGGGGCCATCATGTGCACGAGGCCGTGAAAGCCGCCGGCGAACAGGAAACGGGCATGACCGTGCACTACGTCTCGTCGGTCTGCGACGGTGGCGAAATCATTGCCCAGTTCAAGGTTGCACTGACGCCCAATGACAGTGCCGATGACATAGCCGAAAAAGAACACCAGTTAGAGATGCAGCATTTCCCACAGGTGGTTGAGCAGGTTCTTCGGCGCGAGTTTGTGAAGTAAGTGGCAAAAAAACGCTAAAAGTATCCACATTTGTTTTAAATTGCGCAAATTTATTTTCTCACCTCAATATATCGTCGTACTTTTGCAAAGATTAAAGAAAAACCTCTATGAATAAAATACTTTACATCTTTGCAGTACTGGCATTGTTTTCTTCCTGTGCAGAGTCTTACAACATCCAGGGAGCATCATCAGTGTCGTCGCTCGACGGCAGCAAGCTCTACCTGAAGGCTATCAAGGACAAGCAGCTGAAGAAAATCGATTCGTGTGAAGTGGTACACGGCAAATTCAAGTTTGCCGGACTGCTTGACACCACGTTCATTGCCAGCCTGTTCATGGATGACCAGAACATCATGCCGGTTGTGGTGGAACAAGGAAACATCGTCATTCGTATTGACGATGCCGCACAGAAGGTGAGCGGATCGCCACTCAACGAACTGCTCTACGACTTCATTGACAAGCACAACCAGCTGGACAACCGCATGAACGAGCTGAGCCACAAGGAGAGCCAGATGCTGCTCGATGGTATTGACGAGGCAGAAATCAACCAGCAGCTTTCGAACGAAGCCGCTATCATCACTCAACAGGAGGACAGCCTGGTGACGCACTTCATCATCGACAACTTCGACAACGTGCTGGGTCCCGGCGTGTTCATGATGATGACGTCGGGCTATCGCTACCCCATCCTCACACCCCAAATAGAGGAAATCATGAGTAAGGCCACCGACAACTTCAAGAACGACCCCTACGTGAGCGAGTACTATCGTGTGGCCAATGAGATTCTTGCCCGCGAGCAGGGCATGGACGTGCCGGCAGCCACGGTGCCTGCGGCTCCCGCACCAACCGACTCGCTGGCACAGCAGTCGGACATGAAGAATCTTCCAGAAGCAAAATGAGCATATTAATCCGAGGCGGACGCATTGTCAACGAAGGACGCACGTTTGATGGCGACATTGTCATCGAAGGAGAACGCATCGCCAGTATCGTCAAGCGCAGTAATAATCCCGACAACAGTAAGGAAAGAAAGACCGCAGAGCACACGGAGCCCACTGTCCAGGTCATAGACGCTACGGGGTGCTACGTGCTTCCGGGCATTATTGACAGTCATGTGCATTTCCGCGAGCCGGGGCTCACAGAAAAGGCATGCATCGAGACCGAGAGCCGCGCAGCTGCAGCCGGTGGCGTGACAAGCTACTTCGACATGCCCAACACCATGCCGCAGACCACGACCATCGAAGCGCTTGACGACAAATTCGACCGTGCAGCCAAGAGCAGTCATGTGAACTACTCCTTCTTTTTCGGAGCCACCAACGACAATTACGACCTGTTCCGAAAACTCGACGACACCCGCATTCCGGGCATCAAGCTCTTCATGGGCTCGTCGACCGGCAACATGCTCGTCGACAAGCAGCAGGCACTGGAGCGCATTTTCGCCGCCACACAACTGCCCATCATGGCCCACTGCGAAGATACCGACATCATTGAACAGAACATGGCCGAAGCAAAGGCCGCCAACGGCGATGACCCCGCAATAGGCCTGCATCCGTTCATTCGCAGCGAAGAGGCGTGCTTGGCATCGACACGCAAGGCGGTGGATCTGGCCCAGCGCTACAATGCGCGACTGCACGTGGCCCATATCAGCACGGCTGAGGAGCTGGAGCTCATTCCTAAGAACGACCTGAAAGGCACAAAGAGCCGGATTACCGCCGAAGCCACGGTGGGGCACCTCTACTTCACGCTGCTCGACTATGCCCGGCTGGGAGCCAGAATCAAGGTGAACCCTGCCATCAAGAGCCCCGTAGACCAGTTCATGCTGCGCGAGGCACTCAACGACGGGCGCATCACCACCATTGCCACCGACCATGCTCCGCATCTCCTGTCCCAGAAACAAGGCGGCTGTGCCAAAGCCGCCAGCGGCATGCCCATGGTTCAATTCTCACTCGTCACCATGCTGGAACTGGCCGACGAGGGGGTGCTCAATATGGAACGCTTAGTGGAACTCATGGCCCACAACCCCGCACGGCTCTTCGGAGTGCAGGAACGCGGATTCCTGCGTCCCGGCTACAAGGCCGACGTGGTCATCGTGCGCCCCGGCAGCCCATGGACGGTGACTCCCGAATGCATAGAAAGCCGCTGCCAATGGAGCCCCATGGAAGGCCATGAATACCATTGGTGCGTGGAACAGACCCTGTGCAACGGACATATTATCTATAATCATGGCGTGGTCTCACCCCTCATGGCGGGACAAGAAATACGCTTCCATCACAACGATGACACTCACGTATAGTCTGGCCGACGTGGCTCCCTACATCAACTGGCTTTACTTCGACCATGCCTGGGGCATGGATGGAAAGCCACGAACGGAGCGTATGAAACTGCGCGAGGAGGCGCGCCAGCGTTTGGACTACTACGCAGAGAAATATCAGACACATGCGGTTTTTCGTCTGTTCGACGCTTTCAGCGACGGCGATGACATCATCGTTGAAGATGAAAGGAAAGGACTGACAACAGAAGTCAGGATACCCTGTCTGCGACAGCAGCTCACGGACAGCCGTTACCTGTGCCTCTCCGACTTCATCGCCCCAAAGCAGCAACACAATCCCGACACCAACAGAATCGGCATCTTCGCTGTCTGTGCCGATGAAGCCATGGAGACCGACTTCGATAACGACCCCTACGAACGCATGATGATGCAACTCCTGGCCGACCGACTGGCCGAGGCAACGGCAGAACGCATGCATGAGGAAGTGCGCAAGAAGCATTGGGGCTATGCCTGCGACGAACAGCTCTCTATAGCCGACATGCTGCAAGAACAATGGCAGGGCATTCGTCCGGCCGTAGGCTACCCCTCATTGCCCGACACCAGTCTGAACTTCCTGATCGACGAGCTCGTCGACATGCAGCAGATTGGCATACGCCTCACAGAGAGCGGCGCCATGAAGCCACATGCCAGCGTGAGCGGACTGATGATTGCCCACCCGAAAGCCCACTATTTCAACATTGGGAAGATAGGCGAAGACCAGCTGCGCGACTACGCACGCCGCAGGGGCATGAACGTAGACGACACACGGAAATTCCTTCAAGCAATACTATGATAGCAAGAATCATCATACCCATTGTCATTGCCACGCTCTTCGGGGCTTTCTATTTCGACAGGCAGCACTGGCGCAAACGGAGCATCTGGCTGCGACTGCTCTGCTGGCTGCTGCCCCTCGCTGCCATCGTCTTCACAGCGGTGATGGCCAGCGAAACCGATTATTTCCCTGATGACTCAATGGTGCTCAACTCCTATCTGGGTGTGCTCTGCATCTTCATCGTTCCACTGGCACTCATTGCGCTAAGTGGAGCCATCGGCCTGTGTCTGAAACGCCGCAAAGCAGGCGAGCGCGTCGGCTGGATCGTATCGCTTGGCGTGGTGGCGGCCTACTGCTACGGAACACTAATAGGTTTCGGAGAACTGCAGGTGAGGCACCTGGAACTGTCATTCAGCGACCTGCCACGCGAATTCGACGGCTACAAGATGGTGCAGTTCAGCGACTTGCATGCTGGCACCTACGAAGGGGCACGCGTGAAGATACTGCAGCGTGCCGTCGACAGCATCAATGCCCAGCATGCCGATGCCGTGGTCTTCACGGGCGACCTGCAAAACAAGAAGGCCGTTGAAATAGCACCACTGAAACAGCTGTTACAAAGCATCAAGGCCCCCGACGGTGTCTATTCAGTCCTGGGCAACCATGACTATACTGAATATGTAGGCACAGAAGACCCCTACGAGCAAGTTGAACTGATGGCACAAACGGTGAATATGGAGAAAGAACTGGGCTGGAAACTGCTGACGAACAGCCGCCAGCGGTTGCGACGCGGCTCTGCCACGCTGGTCATTGCCGGCATGGAGAACGACGGCGAGGGCCGCTTCCCGCAGCATGGCGACATCACCTCGACGCTCTACGGCGTGGCGCGCAACGAGTTCGTTGTCATGCTTGAGCACGACCCCAGTTCATGGCGCCGCAAGATTCTGCCCCACTGCCATGCCCAGCTCACCCTGAGCGGACATACGCATGGCGGACAACTGAGCATCTTCGGATGGTCGCTGGCACGGTTGCGCTACCGCGAATATAGCGGTCTCTACCAGGCAGGCGAGCGGAAGCTCTACGTTTCCAACGGGCTTGGCGGCGTGGTTCCCTTCCGGCTTGGCATGCCTGCCGAGATTGTAGTCATCACTCTGAGGAAGAAATAAGGACCTGCATACATAACAACAAGATAGAAGATAACAAATAACAACGATACAACCATGAAGTACTTATACCGAGTCTACCAGCTATTCATCGGCTATCCGCTGAGCATTCTTGCCACACTCATCACCGCCATCACCGTAGCCATCGGCTGCATGCTGGGCAACGGCCACTTCTGGGGCTACTACCCCGGCCGATGGTGGGGCCGCGTAGTCCTCAAGGTCATGCTCCTGCCCGTAAAAGTGGAAGGCCGAGAGCACTTGGAACGGAATCAGTCGTATGTGTTCGTAGCCAATCATCAGGGAGCCTTCGACATCTTCCTGATCTACGGCTATCTGAACCGCAACTTCAAATGGATGATGAAGCAGTCGCTGCGCAAATTGCCCTTTGTGGGCTATGCCTGCGAGAAATCGCACCAGATTTTCGTGAACAAGCGCGGTCCGAAGGCCATCAAGGCCACCTACGATGCTGCCCGGAAGACACTGAGCGGAGGTACCAGCGTGACGGTGTTTCCTGAAGGGGCGCGCTCGTTTACCGGACACATGGGAGAGTTCCGCCGCGGTGCCTTCGCACTGGCCGATGAACTGCAGCTGCCGGTTGTACCACTAACCATCAACGGCTCGTTCGACGTCATGCCCCGCATGCGCGACGGGCGCTTCATCAACTGGCACCGCCTCAGCCTCACCATCCATGAGCCTATCTATCCCATTGGGCAAGGCCCGGAGAACATTGAGGCTACCCTGCGTCAGGCTTACGACAGCGTCATGTCGGCACTGGCTCCCGAATATCAGGGATTCGTAGAGAATCCAGACCAATAACGTAAGACGTCTAAGAAGAAGATTACTTCATCGCGGGGTATTTCCTGGTCCAGCCGTCCCAGCGCAGACGCATCACCCCGAAGAATGCTTCACCGAAAATGCCACCCGACATCTTAGATGTGCCTTCACGGCGGTTGACGAAAATGACGGGAACCTCCTTAATCTTGAACCCAATCTTGTAGGCTGTGTATTTCATCTCTATCTGGAAAGCATAGCCCTTGAAGCGAATCTTGTCGAGCTCGATGGTCTGCAGCACACGTCGCTTGTAGCACTTGAAGCCGGCCGTTGTGTCACAGACCTTGAATCCTGTGACCATGCGCACGTACTTCGAAGCGAAATAAGACATGAGCACACGACCAATGGGCCAGTTCACCACATTCACGCCGCTGATGTAACGCGAGCCGATGGCCACGTCGTAGCCCTCGTCGGCGCAGGCAGCATAAAGACGCGGCAGGTCGTTCGGGTCGTGACTGAAGTCGGCATCCATCTCAAACACATACTCATAGCTACGCTCCAGTGCCCATTTGAATCCTGCGATATAGGCTGTGCCAAGCCCCAGCTTGCCTGTGCGCTCCACAAGGAAAAGACGGTCGGCAAACTCGTCCTGCATCAGTCGCTTCACAATGGCGGCAGTGCCGTCGGGCGAACCGTCATCGATGACCAGAATGTGGAAACACTTCTCCAAGCCAAAAACGGCACGGATGATTTTCTCTATATTCTCCTTCTCATTGTAAGTGGGAATGATGACAATGCTGTCGCTGCTGGTGTTCATTGATTCACGGGTTTTGTTTTGCAAATGTACTGATTATTCTTGATATTCCAAAAGAAAACAAAAAACTTTTATCCTTATTCCGTAATCTTTAATCTTTTTTGTACCTTTGCAGCCTACAAGTAGGAGGTGCGGCTTCCTGCCACACAACAGACCATGAACATCCAGGATTTTCAGACACTCTACGCCCAGCATCCGCAGGTTGCGGCACTGGCAAAAGCCATCAAGAAGGAAAGCATTCGCACAATTCTTCTCGATGGACTACTGGGGTCGTCGGCTCCGCTGACCTTTGCCAGCCTGGCAAAGAAATGCAGCAAAACCATCCTCTTCGTGTTGCAGGATGCCGAAGAGGCCGGCTATTTCTATCACGACCTCGCACAAGTCATGCAACAGGCAGACGAGCCGAAAGCCCCGGACAGCGAACAGGTACTATTCTTCCCCTCGAGCTATCGGCGTGCCATCAAGTATGCGCAGAAAGACCCCGCCAGCGAAATACTCCGCACCGAGGTACTGTCAAGACTATGCGCTCAGGACCAGGCCGCGAACGACGCTGTGCCAGGCCATGCCCTTTACATCGTATCCTTCCCGGAGGCTATTGCCGAACTGGTGGTGACACGCACCAACCTGGACGCCAAGACACTGACACTGCAGCAGGGACAGGTCATCGACATGAACGGCATTCTGGTCCAATTGCGCGAATTAGGCTTCCGCGAGACCGACTACGTCTACGAGCCTGGACAGTTCGCACTGCGCGGCAGCATCCTCGATGTTTTTTCCTTTAGCAACGAATACCCGTTCCGCATCGACTTCTTCGGCGACGAGATTGACTCCATCCGCACATTTCAAGTAGAGGACCAGCTGTCAAAGGAACGACGCGAACGAGCCGACATTGTTCCCGAGATGCAGGGCGAAGGCAAGAAAGAGTCGCTGCTCCGCTTCCTGCCTGCCGGCTCGGTGCTCGTATTTAAAGATTATATGTACACGCGCGATGCCATCGACCAAACCTACAAGGAAGGATTCTCTTCACAGGCACTGGAAGAGCAGATGGCAGGCGCCACCGAAATGGAGCGCCGCGACATTGAGCAACAGCTGCGCCGCGAGAGCCAGATCATCACCGCCACACAGTTCGTCACTGACTGTGAACCGTTCTGCCGGATTGAGTTGAGACAACGCCCGTCACAGGCTTCCGACGCCACTCTGCACTTCAACACCACCGCGCAGCCGCTCTTCCATAAAAACTTCGATCTACTCAGACAGTCGCTCGAGGACTACATGCTGCAGGGCTACAGGCTCTACATCCTGGCCGACAGCCAGAAACAGCAGGAACGACTCAAGGAAATATTTGCAAGTTTCGACAACCCCTCCGGCGAAAAGTCCAAGCCCGATGCCAGCCTGACCTTCACCCCCGTAGACAAGACCCTGCATGAAGGCTTCGTAGACAACGACCTGCGTTTATGCTTCTTCACCGACCACCAGATTTTCGACCGTTTCCACAAGTACAACCTCAAGAGCGACAAGGCCCGCAGCGGCAAGGTTGCCCTGACGCTGAAGGAAATCCAGCAGTTCGAACTGGGCGACTACGTAGTGCACGTGGATCACGGCATCGGCAAATTCGGCGGCCTGGTACGCATGCCTATCAACCAGAACGCCCAAGGCTCTCAGAACGGCCAGCAATACCAGGAGATGATCAAGATTATCTACCAGCGCGGCGACGCCATCTATGTGTCCATCCACTCACTCTACAAAGTATCGAAATACAAGTCGCAGGAAGGAGGACAGCCGCCACGCGTTTCCTGCCTGGGCACCGGCCAGTGGGAACGGTTGAAGGAGCGCACCAAGAAACACATCAAGGACATCGCCCGCGACCTGATCAGGCTCTATGCCTCACGCCGAAAGCAGCGCGGCTTTGCCTTCAGCCACGACAGCTACATGCAGCACGAGCTGGAAGCATCGTTCCTCTACGAGGACACCCCCGACCAGCTGAAAGCCACGCAAGACGTAAAGGCCGACATGGAACAACCGCGCCCCATGGACCGTCTGGTGTGCGGCGACGTAGGCTTCGGTAAGACCGAGGTGGCCGTCCGGGCTGCCTTCAAAGCTGCCGTCGACGGCAAGCAGGTGGCCGTGCTGGTGCCCACTACCGTACTGGCCTACCAGCACTTCCGCACCTTCTCGGGCCGACTGAAGGACATGCCCGTCCGTGTGGACTACCTGACGCGGGCCCGAACCGCCAAACAGACCACTGCACTACTGAAAGACTTGGAGGAAGGAAAAATCGACATCCTCATAGGCACGCAGAAACTGGTGGGCAAGAACGTGAAATTCCACGACCTGGGACTGCTCATCATCGACGAGGAGCAGAAGTTCGGCGTGTCGACCAAAGAGAAACTGCGACAACTCAAGACCAATGTCGACACCCTAACCATGAGTGCCACGCCCATTCCGCGCACACTGCAGTTCTCGCTCGTTGGCGCCCGGGACCTGAGCGTCATCCAGACACCGCCACCCAACCGCTACCCCATACAGACTGAGATTCATACCTTCAGCCCGGAAATCATAGCCGATGCCGTCAACTTCGAACTCTCGCGCAACGGACAGGTCTATTTCGTCAACAACCGCATCAGTGAGCTCACCCATATCGCCGAAGTCATACACAAGTACGTGCCCGACTGTCGCATTGCCATCGGACACGGACAGATGAAGCCCGACGAACTGGAGCAGATTGTGCTCGACTTCTCCAACTACGACTACGACGTGCTGCTTTCCACCACCATCGTCGAAAACGGCATTGACATCCCCAATGCCAACACCATCATCATCAACGGTGCCCACAATTTCGGACTCTCCGACCTGCACCAAATGCGTGGCCGCGTGGGCCGTGGCAATCGCAAAGCCTTCTGCTACCTGCTGGCACCCCCGTTGGCAGCACTGCCCGCCGATGCCCGCCGGCGACTGGAAGCCCTCGAGAACTTCAGTGACCTGGGCTCGGGCATCAACATTGCCATGCAAGACCTCGACATTCGCGGCGCCGGCAATCTCCTGGGTGCCGAACAGAGCGGATTCATCAGCGACCTGGGCTACGAGACCTACCAGAAGATCCTGAACGAGGCCATGGCGGAACTTAAAAATGAAGAGCGAAAAGTGAAGAGTGAAAGGCTACGGGTAGGCGCGTCAGCGGGAATGGAATTTGCTACCGCATCACCTTCTGCTGCAAACACGGCGCAGCCCGATTCTTCACTCTTCACTCTTCACTCTTCACTCTACGTCACCGACTGCACGCTCGAAAGCGACCTTGAGATGTACTTCCCTGACCAGTATGTGCCCAGTGACTCCGAGCGCATGCTGCTCTACCGCGAACTTGACAACACGCGCAACGACAGCGAGCTCGAAGCCTACCGAAACCGGCTCGTCGACCGCTTCGGACCGCTGCCTCCGCAGGCCGAAGAACTGCTCCATGTGGTGCCCTTGCGGCGCTTGGGCAAGCAGCTGGGCTGCGAAAAGATCATGCTCAAGCAGCAGCGCATGCTTCTCTATTTCGTATCGAACGCCCACAGCCCCTTCTATCAGAGTCCCGTCTTCGGGCGCATCATCGACTATGCCGCACAGCACGTGCGCCGCTGCGCCCTGCGCGAACAAAGCGGCAAGCGCTCCATGGTCGTGGCCGACGTGCCCTCCGTGGGCGAGGCAGTAAAGGTGCTGGCAGAGCTGGCTGCCAACCAATGACCACCATGCCATGCTGACGCCTTTTGCCCGTCCCTTCTACATGATGGCGAAGCCCGTGGGGGCTGCATGCAACCTGGCATGCAGCTACTGTTACTACCTGCCCAAACAGCAGCTCTATCCCGACGGCGGACGGCACGTGATGAGCCGTGAGGTGCTCAGCCTCTTCACCCAGCAGTATATCGAGGCACAAGCCAACCATGAGGTGCTCTTCACCTGGCATGGGGGCGAACCGCTGCTGCTGCCCCGCTCGTTCTTTGAGAACGCACTACGCCTACAGCAACACTACGCCGGCGGACACCATATAGACAACTGCCTGCAGACCAACGGCACGCTGCTCACCGACGAGTGGTGCCGCTTCTTTGCTGCCAATGGCTGGCTCATCGGCCTGAGCATCGACGGGCCAGCCTGGCTTCACGACCTTCGCCGCAGTCACCGCCACGGCGGGCCTACCCACCACGAGGTGATGCAGGCCGCCAAACGGCTCGACCACCATGGTGTGATGTGGAACGCCCTCTGCACCGTGGGCAGCCACAATGCCGACCACCCCGCCGAGGTCTACCGGTTCTTTGCCGACAGCGGATGCCGCTACCTGCAGTTCACGCCCGTGGGCGGCGACGTGCAGCCCCTGCAATGGGGGCGTTTCCTCTGCGGCGTGTTCGACGAGTGGCGCAAGGCCGACGTGGGCCAGGTCTTTGTCAATGTGTTCGAAGCCACGCTGGCCAACTACCTTGGTGTCACGCCCGGCATCTGCTCCATGTCGCAACTGTGCGGCCATGTGGGCGTGGTGGAATGGAACGGCGACGTGTATAGCTGCGACCATTTCGTCGGTCCGCAGACCCTGCTGGGCAACATTCGCCAGCACACGCTCTACGAACTGATGCACAGCCCGCGTCAGCAAGCCTTTGCCCGTCAGAAACACGGCGCCCTGCCGCGCCAGTGCCGTGAGTGCCGCTGGCTCTTCACCTGCCACGGCGAGTGCCCGCGCAACCGCACCGCCACCACCGCCGACGGTGAGCCGGGGCTCAACTACCTGTGCGAAGGCTACAGAATGTTCTTCCACCATGCCCACCCCTTCATGCTCGAACAATGCCAATAGCACATCAATACTAAGAAACCAAAACTATTACCTAATATGAAAGAACTCCTCACCGGCATGCTGGCCATAGGCACGCTGACGCCCGCCGAAGGCGAGGCCCAAGAGGCCACGCCGCAGCGCCCCAACATTGTCTTTATCCTGGCCGATGACATGGGCTATGGCGACCTGTCGTGCTTCGGCAGCCGCTATGTCAAGACACCCGTCATTGACCGTCTGGCCGCCACCGGCACCACCTTCACCCACTGCTATGCCGGCAGCGGCATCAGCAGTCCCTCGCGCTGCTCGCTCATGACGGGCCGCCACACCGGCAACACCCGCATCCGCGACAACCAGTGTCCCGTGGGCGGCCTGCAGGGCGTCAAGGTCAATGCCCGCGGCGACACCACCTACATACGCCGCACTAACCTCCTGCCCACCGACACCACGCTGGCCACCGTCGTGGGCACGGCGGGCTATGTGTCGTCCTCGTAAACA
>Ga0247611_10003549_pt1 | contig 22915 bp, 19 predicted proteins | sample 177DNAGHGhighgp2_FD_192422 | JGI IMG/M metagenome (GOLD analysis project Ga0247611, IMG submission 192422) | Sheep rumen microbial communities from Palmerston North, Manawatu-Wanganui, New Zealand - 1770 DNA GHGhigh gp2 | ecosystem: Host-associated > Mammals > Digestive system > Stomach > Rumen... | reverse complement strand
TGACGAATGGATTTTCTCGGGCCGCCTCGACAACCTCTCGAGCTGCCATGCGATTGCGACTGCGCTCACGGCGGCTCCTGTTCCCGAGAAGGATTACCTGGTGGCGGCCTTCTTCAACAACGAGGAGGTCGGCTCCGAAACCCGCGAAGGTGCTGCCGGCAACTTCCTGAAGAGCGTGCTGGAATCGGCATCGTCTCTTGGCTGTGCCGAACTTGCGGATGTTCTTTCGTCCAGCTTGGCCCTTTCTATCGACATGGCGCATGCCGAACACCCGAACTTTGTGCAGAAACACGACCAGAACCATGCCCCGGTTCTTGGTGGCGGAATCGTATTGAAGACAAACTCACAAAAGCGCTATGCTAGCGATGTGTTCTCGAATGCCCAGTTCAAGTTGCTCTGCAGGCGGGCGGGTGTCGCGTACCAGACCTTCGTGATGCGAAACGACATGCCCTGCGGCTCGACCGTGGGCCCCGCCGTCTCTGCCGCGCTCGGAATCCCGACGGTCGACATCGGCGAACCCATGCTCAGCATGCACAGTATCCGCGAGATGACTGCAAAAAAAGACCACCAAGGCATGATTGCCCTGGTGTCCACATTCTTTGCGTAAGGCTCTTGACTACGAGAGCCACTTGAGCAGGCGAATGACTCCCATCTTGGCGCATTCGTTGTGGGCCGAGACGTTGGTGCGGTGCTCGATGGCCTTGCGGTTCTGGTGGTAGAACTCGTAGGCGCGGAGCAGCATCTCCTCGTTTGTCTTTGTCGGCTGGAATCCGAGTTCCTTCTTGATTTTTGACGTGTCGAACACGAACGTGCTCGCAATCATCTTGTACTGGTAGGGGCCAAGCGGCGAGATGCCGAGCTTGCTTGCGAGTTTCATGCAGGGGATAATGAACCACTTGGGGAAATGCGCGAGCCTGGATTTCGATTCGCCATGCTTGATGACGTAGCTGTAGACCTCGTTGAACGTCTTTACGTTGTCCGAACCGATATTGAAAACCGTGGTTCCCTGGTAGTTCAGTGCGAGTTCGCAGGCGTTTGCGAGGTCCTTCGCGTAGATGAACTGGTAGCGGTTGTTGCCGTCGCCGACCATCCAGAGTTTACGGTTCTCGTCGATGAACTCGAACAGGATGGAAAGCAGGCCGAGGCGGCCTTCGTCCATGATGGTGGGGCAACGGAAGATGACGGAGTTGAGCTTGTCCTTGCGGGCGAAGAGGATCTTTTCGCCTTCCAGCTTGGACTTGCCGTAGATCTCGATGGGGTTCGGTTTCTCGTCTTCGGTGACGGGGTCATCGAAGTTTTTTGCCCACAGGCAGTTCGACGAGGTGAATACGAGCTTGTTCACATTGTGGCGGATGCAGGCGTCGGCGATAATCTCGGTGCCGTCGACGTTCGATGTCCAGAGGTTGTTGATGCGCTTGCGGTCATGGGCGAGCATGGCAGCCAGGTGGAACACTGCATCGAACTGGTTCTCGCTGAAAATCTTTTCGACCTGTTCCTTGTCGCGGATGTCGCCGAGGATGCTCACGAGATTCTCGTGCTTGTCGGGGTCCGGGCAGAGGTCGATACTTACGCACTTGTGGCCTTTTTCAAGGAGCTCTTTCTTAAGAATGGAACCGAAGAATCCGGCGCCGCCAGTAATCAAGAAACAAGACATTGCTAAAATCCTATGATAAATTATTCTGATATGAAATTTACTAACTTTCCCGCCATGGATTCTGAAAATTCCATTGTTTGCAAGATAAAAAAGCTGATTCCCGGCAGGCAGAATGTGCTGGGCCAGTTCCTGCGCTACTTCGTGACAGGTGGTCTTGCTTTTGTCGTTGACTTTGGTGCCTTCGCGCTCGCGCTCTACTATTTTGATATCCACTACCTGATTTCGAACTTGATCGGGCTCATGGCGGGCAACGTGGTCAACTACCTGTTGACCGTGGGCTGGGTGTTCAGTACCGAGAAGCGCAAGATGGAAAAGCACGTCGTCCTCGAAGTCGTGGTGTTCGTGACGATCAGCCTTGTCGGCATGGGGCTCAACGAATTCCTGATGTATGTGTTCGTCGGGCTGCTTGCCATTCAGGAGATGGTGTCCAAGGTGGTGGCCGCTATAATCGTGCTCCTGTACAATTTCCTCGCGAGAAAGTTTATCCTGTTCAAGTCCGGCAAGAAAACGGCCTAAATCCGGCTTTCCCGAAAAAATCTTTCTATATTCCATCAATATGGAAGAGAAACAGAAAATAGCCGTAATTGCGGGCGCAGGCCCTGCAGGTCTTACGGCTGCATTGGAATTGTTACGTACGACAGGCGTAAAGCCGGTCATATTCGAAGCAGAAGATGTCATAGGGGGAATTTCCCGCACGGCGCGCTATAACGGCAACCGCATGGATATCGGCGGGCACCGGTTCTTCAGCAAGAGCGATACCGTGATGGACTGGTGGCAGGGGATTCTCCCGCTGCAGGGTTCCGCGAGCAAGGACGACATCGCCATCGGGCGCAGCGTGCCGCTGGTGGCCGGCGGCCCCGACCCCGAGAAGACGGACTACGTGATGCTTTGCCGTAGCCGCCTCAGCCGCATCCTTTTCCTCCGTAAGCTTTTCGATTACCCGGTCTCCCTGAACGGGGATACCATCCGCAATCTCGGGCTGTGGCGCATGTTCAAGATAGGCATGAGCTACATCAAGGTGCAGCTGTTGCCTGCCCGCAAGGAAAAGAGTCTCGAAGACTTCATGATCAACCGCTTCGGCGTGGAACTCTACCGCACGTTCTTCCGCGACTATACCGAGAAGGTGTGGGGTGTGCCATGCAGCAAGATCAGCCCCGACTGGGGCGGACAGCGCATCAAGGGATTGTCGATTACCAAGACGGTGATCCATGCGCTCAAGCAGATTTTTGCAGGCAAGAAGAAGGCCGAGGCTGGCGCCGCAAACGGTGCGGACATCCGCCAGAAGGATACCGAGACGAGCCTTATCGGGCAGTTCCTCTACCCGAAATTCGGCCCGGGCCAGCTCTGGGAAACTGTCGCCGAGAAGGTGAAGGAAGCCGGTGGCGAAATCAATATGAACACGAAGGTTGTGGGCGTGAACCGCTCCGCCGACGGCAAGCGCGTCGAAAGCGTCGTCGTGGAAAGCATGGACAATATGGGCGTCCTTCTGCGTGAAACCATCCCGTGCGACTACTTCCTCAGCACCATGCCGGTCAAGGAACTTGTCGCTGCGATGGACAACGAGAAGACTCCCGTGCCCGCCGAGGTCAAGCGCGTTGCCGATGGCCTAGTGTACCGTGACTTCATCACTGTGGGCCTGCTCCTGGACAAACTGCTCATCAAGAATCCGGCGAAGCCCGGCACTCCCGAAAGCAAGCTCAAGTTCGTGGCCGACAACTGGATCTACGTGCAGGAATCCGACGTGAAGCTCGGCCGCATCCAGATCTTTAACAACTGGAGCCCCTACCTGGTGGCCGACCCCGAGAAGGTGTGGATTGGCCTAGAGTACTTCGCTACCGAGGGCGACGACATGTGGCGCATGCCCGACAAGGACTTCATCAAGTTCGCGATAGAGGAACTCGACAAGATTGACGTGGCAAGGCCAGAAGACGTGCGCGATTCCGTGGTGTTCCATATCCGGAAGGCGTATCCGGCTTACTTCGGCACCTACGGCGAGTTCGACAAGATCCGCGAGTTCGTGGACCCGATCGGGAACCTGTTCCTGATGGGCCGCAACGGCATGCACAAGTACAACAACATGGACCACAGCATGCTCGCTGCCATGGAAGTCGTGAAGTGCATCCGCGAGAACTCTACCGACAAGACCGCGCTCTGGAACGTGAATTCCGAAGAGGAATACCACGAGGGCAAGAAGCAGAAATAAGCAGACAGAATCATAGATGAAGAAGTTGAGAAAGTTAATCCGTATTCCGGAACTGTATCTGGGCATACTCCTGGTCGTTTTCGGCCTCCTTGCGGCCTCCGATAACGTCGTGGGGAAGAATATTACGATTACCAAGGGTGGGGAGACAAGGCAGACCGCCTTCCCGATAATGGAAAAGATGGCGAAGGGGGAGAACTTCCTGGTCGCGTTCGATGTCCGTGCGGCGGATGGCGACTACGACCTGCATATCATTCCCGATGACTGCGTGCGCCAGATTGTCGTGAACGGTGTGGAAGTTCCGCTCGGCGGGATCGATGGCCTCTGCAACTACTCGAACGGATTTTTCCTGAGACACGAACTCTTTGACGGTACCGGCAGGGACCATTTCGAGCTGGACCTTAGGAACACGGGCGGCCCGGGCGGCCTGAATGTCGAAATAAGCCATCCGCTTGTCAGTTCCAATTCTGCGTACAGCGTGATTTTCTGGGTTGTATTCTGCGGGATTTGCTTCTGCATCCTGCGCAGGCTCCGCGTTCCGGCGGTACCCCTGGTTATACTGATTTGCGGTATCGCCCTGCGAATCGCTTTTACGGAATCGCTACCGTCGCCGAGTAAGTTCGGGCACGATGTGGACGGGCATGTCGCCTACGTGCAGTATATCGTGGAGAAAGGGTCGATTCCCGATGCCGACGACTGCTGGACATGCTACCATCCGCCGGTCTACTTTGCGAGTGTCTCTCCGGCATGGAGATTCGCGGGCCTGCTCAACATGACGGGCGATGAGGCGCTCCAGATGATAAGCCTGTTCCTCTCGTTTATCATACTGATTATGGGATTCTTCGTGCTGCAGAAATGGCTGAGCGGGACTCCCCTGAATATTGCCACGCTGCTGTGGACCTTCTGGCCGGTGATGATTATCTCGTGCTCGCGAATCGGGAACGACCAGCTCTTCTACGTATTCCATATCGTGTGCCTCTGGGGCAGTGTGAAGTATGTGAAGGAACGCGACGGCAGGAGCTTGCTGGTGGCCGCGGTGGCGAGCCTGCTTGCCATCTGGACAAAGAGTACGGGCGCGATCTCTGTGGGCGTGTGCATGCTTGCTCTCCTGTTCGGGTATTTCGGGCCGGTTGGCTGGCTCAGGCTCAAGAAGACGGAACTTGCGGCGATTGCCGTGATGGTTCTGACTGTCGGCGGTTACCTTGTCCATACGCTCATGAGCGATGGCGGCCTGGTCGGGAACGCCAATTCCCTTAACCACGGGCTTGCCGTCGGCAAGAACATCGTGAATTTCCTTTACATCGACTGGCAGCAGATGATCGGTCATCCGTTTACGAATGCCTGGGACGATGAACTCGGACGTCAGTACTTCTTGAGTTACCTGATGAAGACTTCGCTTTTCGGGGAGTTCGTGCTGTTCAAGCAGGGCGCCGGAGTCACGTTCGCGCAGGCGACGAATGTGTCTTTCTTTGTGCTGCTTGCATACGCAATCCGCGGTTTCTGGGTAAAGAAGGTCTCGCGCACGAGCCTGCTGTTCACGGCTCAGATTGTGGCGTTTGTGCTCGCGGTCGCTTTCCTCCGCTTCAAGTACCCGTATTCGTGCAGCAATGACTTCCGCTTTATCGAACCCGTGCTCCTGTCGGTTATCCCGTTCATGACTATGGGCATTTCCGCTCCCGGTTCTTCGACAAAATCCAGGGTCCTGGGCATCACGGCAGCCGTCGTTTTCGCCGTTAGTTCGGTGGTGACGATGTTCTTTGTGATGGGTAGTTTCTAGAAAACCAATTTTGTATATTCTATACTCAGTTCAGAGATTTGGATATGCGATTATCTGTATTACTAGTATGTGTATTGTCGGCGGCCCTATGGGCGCGCCCGATTAATGACGGCAACAAGCTGTTTGCCAAGGGCGACTATGCCGGCGCCCTGGAAAAGTATATGAAGGCCCGCGAGGCCGAACCCGCTAACCCGCTCCTGTTCTACAACATCGGTACGTGCCAGTACAGGCTCGGCAACTACGCCGAAGCCAAGAAGGAACTCGAGAGCGCCGTACGCATGCCGGATAAGAAGATGGCCGCGAAGGCCGCCTACAACCTGGCGAATACGCATTTCCGTATGGGCGAGAAGGCCGCCGAAGGCAGCGAACGCATTGCCGCGTGGCGCGAGTCGGTTGCTTACCTGAAAAAGGCGATTGACCTCGACAACAATTTCGAGAATGCGAAGAAGAACGTCGAGATTGTGCAGCGCAAGCTGAAGGAAGAACTCGACAAGCAGAAAGAGAACAAGGACCAGAATCAGGACCAGGACAACAACCAGAAACAGCCGCCGCTTTCCGAGAAGGCGAAGGAAGTCCTGGCGCGTGCACTCCAGCTTTGCAAGGACGGCAAGTACGCCGAGGCGAAGGAGATGCTCGAGAACCTGATTGCCGAGGACGAAACTGCGGGCCAGCTCAGCGGCCACGTGCAGCGTATCGATGACGTCATCGAGATCAAGGCGGGCCGCAAGCCCAAGGCGAAGATTGACGCAAGCAACACCGACAACGACCTGGAGGTAATCTGATGAAAAAGATGATGCCTATAGTCGCGGTGATGTTCCTTGCGGTGGCTGCCTTTGCCGCCCCGAAGTCGGCGAGCGCCTACTACAGCGATGCCGCCTTCCAGTACATCGAAAACCGTTTGCCCTCTGCCGAAATTACTTGCAACGAAGGCCTGCAATACTACCCGAACGACCAAAAGTTGCAAATGCTCCTTGACCGTATTAAAGAGGCCAAGGACGAGCAGAAGAACGAGAACAAGAAGAACGACAAGAACCAGGATAACAACCAGGACCAGAATCAAGATCAGAACCAGGATCAGAATCAGGACCAAAACAAGGACCAGCAGAACCAGGACCAGAACGGCGATGGCAAATCTAGCGGGTCGGAGAGTTCTTCAAGTCAGGGCGATGACCAGAATCAAGACCAGCAGGGTGGCGGCCAGTCCAGCAGTAGCCAGGGTGGTGAAAGTTCCGATAGCAATGGCGGGCAGCAGCCCGAGCCGCAACAGCCCGAAGAGAATTCCAGCGAAAGCAATGGTGGCGAAGACGAACAGGAACAGCCCGTGCAGATGGGTGAGATGAGCCCCGAAGAGGCGGCTCAGCTCCTGAAGGATTTCGACGAGCAGAACGGCGAACGCAAACCGTGGAAACCCGTCCGCGGCCAGGCCAGACCTGCTAAAGACTGGTAAGCCGAGAGTCGCGACGGCAAGCTTGCTTGCCGGCATGACCGAGGCGCCGAGTCTTGCGCGAAGCGCAAAGACTGGTAAGGCGAGAGTCGCGCGAAATCAACCCCAGTATGTCATCCCCGACCTGGTCGGGGATCTTTTTTATATTGTTCTGTATGAGATTCCGTTCACTTGTTTTTTTGTGTGCGCTTTTGACTGCGTTCCTCGTTGCCTGCGGTGACGATTCGGGGCTTGCGAAGGCGGATGATTCCCTGCCTTCCTCTTCCGAGATGTCTTCGGCGGGGACTTCGAGTTCTGCGCCCGTGTTCAGCGAGGGATCTAGTTCCAGCGATGCTCCGGCATCTAGTTCCGAAAGTGCACCGGGCAGTTCTGCCGACGTTCCTGGCAGCAGCGTGGCGCCCGAATCGAGCAGCGATTCTGCGCCAGCATCCTCCGAAGATGATGGCGACGATGGCAAGTGTACCGACTGCGATAGCTATACGGCGGCAGACCCCGAACTTACCGAAAACGGCGGCAAGGGTTCCGTTACCACATACGGGAGCATTGTCGCGAAGGAAACTAGCCTAGGGGGCGCCTGCAACTATGGACAAACGAATATCCAGTATTATGCGGCGATTCACGTGAATGTTTCTCCGGGCGATGATAAAGGCCCGTGGAAAGGCGGCGCTGCCTGTGGTGGCTGCGTGCGCGTGAAGGCGAAGACTCCCGATGGCTGGAAGCGTGTGACGGTACGCATTACCGACCGCTGCCCCGACGCGAATTGCGGTGTCGACCTGGGCGGAGCTCCTGCTGCCGATATCATGGGCGACCGCGTGGGCCGTTACTATGGTGAATGGGAGTTCGTGAGCTGCGAAGGTGTCAGTGGCGTGTGGGGCGATTCGACGTCGCTCTGGGTCAAGGAGGGTGCGAGCACTTTCTGGAGCATTGTCCAGGTGCGCAACCCAAAGGACATGGTCAAGTCCATCACGATTTACGGGGTCGATACGAACGATTTTTATGAACTTGAAATGGTCGTCGGCACAGAAAACTTCTGGACGGTCCCGCAGGGAGTCTTGCAGACGGACAACCGCTACCGCGTCGTGGTGAAGTACCGCACCGGCAATGACGACGAATGGCGTATCAAGGGCTCCGAACTCGCTGAACCCGAGGCGAACCTGTATCTGTACGAACATCGTGAATAGGTTTTTATACATTTGGAAAAGATATGCCGAGAAAGAAGACTAACCGAGCGATGCTTTCGGGACTAACCGCCGCCATGATGATTGTCATGCTGGTCGGCTCGATGGCTATTATCAAGCTTACCGCCGTTCTGGGCCCTACATCGTATTTCCTCTTTATCGCGCTTTTCCTTGGTGTCGGGCTCATCGGGTTCCATGTGTGGACCCGCTACCGCTCGAACGAGACGGCACAGCAGGTTGCCGACCTGATGAAGGAAGCGCTGACTTCGCCGCTGGAGCATTCCCTGGCGGGCGATTCACAGTACGCCGTCGCCGTGAGGCAGGATGGCAAGATAAACCCGAAACTCACGAAGTACATGACGAGATTCGCGCCGACGGTGGGTGCCATCTCGACATTCTTCAAGGACTTTATCCATTACGATGGCGTGGCCGAAATCCTGCGCAAGCATTTTGAACTGGGCGAGGGCAACGATACGTTCCAGGAACTTTCGACCATTTTCCTTTCGGACGTCATCTACCTTTCGGAAAAGCTAGGGCACGAGATGAGCCTGGACGAGTTCGAGTCGTGCGGTTTCGTGTCGCTGCTGCTGCGCCTGCGTACAAATGCTCCTGCCTCTACGGACTGGAACCGCCTTGTGCTTCAGGCGTTTGTCGATAGGGAAATCGAGATGGGCCCATTGGTCCAGAGCCTGGAACGGAACCATGCCCAGCTTGAATCTACAGGTGAACTCTTCCTGTTTGCCGCAATCTTTGGTGGATACTCTCCGGATGCGGTACGCAAGTACATGCGCCTCATGTACGACTATTCTGCGGCGCTTGCGAACATCGACGGCGCGCTCACTCCCGACGAGGTGCAGTGGCTGCAGTACCTAGAACGCTATATCGGGAACAACCGTTCGGCTGCACGGCGTACGGGATTCGTGAAGTGCTCTACGCGCACGGTGAACTACAAGAATACTCCTCTGAAGGAGGCTGTCGCCCGGAACATGCGTCCCAGGAAAGAGGAACATGTCCCGAATGGCGAGGCAGTGAAAAAACTTGATTCGCTTATCGGACTTTCGACGGTGAAGAAGGAAGTTGTCACGTTCTACAACTTCATCCGCGTACAGAACGAACGCAAGAAGAAGGGATTTTCTGTTCCCCCGACTTCGTACCACCTGGTGTTTTCCGGGAATCCCGGAACGGGCAAGACGACGATTGCACGCATCATGGCCGAGATTTTCAGGGATCTGGGCGTACTTGCGAAGGGCCACCTGGTCGAGGCGACACGTGCGGACCTGGTTGCGGGTTACATGGGGCAGACCGCCATCAAGACAAACAAGGTAATCGACGAGGCCTTGGACGGTGTTTTGTTTATCGACGAGGCCTACACGCTTGCAAGGAGCGCCGAGAACGACTACGGCCAAGAGGCGATAGATACGCTCCTGAAGCGTATGGAAGACGACCGCGAGAGGCTGGTGGTCATCATCGCCGGTTACACCGAAGAAATCAAGCGCTTCGTGAACTCGAACCCGGGACTTTCCTCGCGATTCAACAGGTATATTGACTTCCCCGACTACACGGAAGACGAGCTCGCGCAGATCTTCAGGTCGTTCCTTTCGAAATACGACTACAAGATGGGCGCTGCTGCCGCAGCTACCATGAAACGCTGCATTGCCGATGCGGTGCGCGAGAAGGATAGCCGGTTCGGCAATGGACGCTTTGTGCGCAACCTGTTCGAGAAGGTTATCGAGAAGCAGGCGAACCGCCTTGCTGCCTCGCCGGACCTAGGCAAGGCCGACGTGAGCTGCCTTACCGTGTCGGATTTCGAGCAGGTTATTCCTCGGCATTAGCCCTATAGCTCAAGGACGCGTATGGCCCGCACGTATGCTGCCATAGACCTCAAGTCTTTTTTCGCCTCGGTGGAATGTATCCTCCGAGGTCTGGATCCGCTGAAGGCGAAACTCGTGGTGGCCGACGAGAGTCGCACCGAGAAGACGATATGCCTTGCGGTGACGCCCGCGCTCAAGGCTTACGGGATTCCGGGACGCGCCCGCCTTTTCGAGGTGAACCAGAAAGTGCGCGAGGTGGAACGCCGTACGGGCGAAAAAGTCGAGTTCCTGATTGCCAAGCCGCAGATGGCGAAGTACGTGGAGTATTCCACGAAGGTATACAACGTTTACCTGAAGTACGTGAGCGCCGAGGATATCCATGCCTATTCCATTGACGAGTGCTTCCTGGACTTGACGAAATACCTGAAGTTGTATAAGAAGACGGCGCGTGAACTGGTGAAGACGATTATCCAGGATGTTTTTACGACTACGGGAATCACGGCGACGGGCGGAATCGGCACGAACCTTTACCTGTGCAAGATTGCGATGGATATCATGGCGAAGCATGTGGATGCCGACGAAGACGGCGTGCGCATCGCGGAACTCGACGAGATGAGTTACCGCAGGCAGCTGTGGTCGCACCGTCCGATTACGAGTTTTTGGCAGGTGGGCCGCGGGATTGCAGAGCGATTGGAAAAATGTTACCTGAACGGAGGCCGCGGTATCCACACGATGGGTGACCTTGCGCGCGCTAGTGTCAAAAGTCCCGAAGCGTTGTACAAGATGTTTGGCGTGAATGCGGAACTCCTGATTGACCATGCGTGGGGCTATGAACCCTGTACGATTGCCGATATCAAGAAGGCAAAACCGCGCAGCCAGAGTACGGGCGAGGGCCAGGTTCTGCAGGATCCGTACAGCTTCGAGAAGGCGCGCCTTGTGGTACGCGAGATGGTCGATACCGTCTCGATGACGCTGGTATCGCATGACCTGGTGACGAATGCGTTGGTGCTTACGGTGGGTTATGACCGTGAGAACGTGGATAAGGGAATTTACCATGGCGAGACCGTGGTGGATTTTTATGGACGGACAATTCCGAAGCCTGCTCACGGGACGGCGAATATCGGCTACTACACGAGTTCGCAGGCTGTGATGGCGGATGCCGTGATGAAACTTTTTGACCGCATCGTGAATCCGGAACTGACGGTGCGTCGCCTGAACCTGGTGGCGGCGGACATCGTGGACGCAAGTTACGAGCAGTACGACCTGTTTACCGACGTGCAGAAACAGCAACGCGAAAAGAAACGCCTGAAGGCGGAACTCCTTATCAAGAAACGTTTTGGCAAGAATGCCATCGTGAAGGGCATGGACTTGCAGGAGGGGGCAACTACCATCGAGCGTAACGGGCAAATCGGAGGTCACCGTGCGTGACGACTACAGGGACATAATCGACTTGCCGTACCCGCGGAATGACTGGAACTTCCTCATGAAGCATCCGCGCATGGCCGTAGAAGATCGTGCAAAGATTTTCCATCCGTTCGCTGCGTTGCGCGGACATGCGGAGGCGCTTGATGCGACCGCGGAACGCAAGCAGGATGCGGTTGAGAACGAGTTTACTCTTGACGATCAGGATTTTGGCGCGTAATTTTGCAAATGACGAAAATGTACTGTTATAGGCAGAATCTATAACCCTGTATAAGAAAGTAGTATTGTTGCGGGCCTTGTAATGCAGGGACCGCATTTCTATTTTTGCGCCGTCTTTAGAACCTCATGGAGGTGCATCATGGAAAAACGTACAGGTCTCTTTTCGAATGGAATTATCTGGTTCGGTGTCGCCATCTCGGTTTCCGAAATCGAGGCGGGTATCGAAATCGGTGCGGCGTCTGCGCCGGGATCTCTCTGGCTTCCGCTAATCCTCGGGCACGTGCTGGGTGGCATCTTGCTGTTCTTCGTGGGCCTTATCGGTGCCCGCGTGCGCCTGAACGCGATGGAGACTACGGCTTCTTCGTTTGGCAAGTACGGCTCCAAGTTCTTTGCCGCCTTGAACGTTTTCCAGTTGCTCGCCTGGGTGGCGGTGCTGAACGCGCAGGGAGCTTCCGCCTTGGCGGGCCTCAACTTGCCCATTTCTTTCCCGCTCACTTGCGTTATCCTTGCGGTGCTGATTGCCATCTGGGTTTTCGTGGGCCTCAAGCGTTCTGCGAACGTGACGACGGTCGTGATGGCGGCGCTTGCCATTCTGCTCGCTGTGCTGACGGTTAAGTTGTTCGGTGTCGGAGCATCTGACGCGCTTACTGCAGGGGCTGCAACTTCTGCCGCGCTGCTCGGCTTTTGGAACATCTTCGAGATTTCGATTGCGATGCCTATCTCCTGGCTCCCTGTGATTTCGGACTACACGAAGGACGTTGAAAATCCGGTGAAGGCAACGGCGGTTTCTGCGGCGGCCTACACGTTCGCGAGCCTCTGGATGTACATTCTCGGTATCGAGATTACTGGCATCGGCGCCGGCAACAACATCGCGCAGGCCATCCTCCTTGCAGGCCTCGGGGTTCCGGGCATTATCATCGTGGTGCTCTCTACGGTCACGACGAACTTCCTTGCGGCAAATTCCGCAGGCGAATCCTCGAAGGCGATTTACGGCAAAATCAACCCGAAGGTTGCAGGCGTCGTCGTAGCCCTTTTGAGTGCGGCGCTTGCCATTTCGGGAATCATGGAACACTACATCAGTTTCCTATACTTGATTGCCTCGGTATTTGCGCCCATGGCTGCTGTATTGCTCGTCTCGTTCTACTTCGGGAAGGGTGATGCGGATACACGCGGCGGATCTCTCGGATTCTGGCTCTGGAACCTTTTCTCTTGGCTTGCTGGCTTTATTGTGTATCAGGTGGCCGCGCACCAGGAATCCGTTTTCTTCGGGCCCACGCTCCTTGCCGTTATCGTGTCTGTTGCTTTTGCTTATGGCCGTGTGCTCGTCCTGTCGAGCCGCAACTCGTAATTAATTTCTAGATTTAGACTGCTATGCCACAGAAGAAGATTGCGCTTATCAACGACATTACCGGATTCGGCCGCTGCTCGGTCGCCGTCATGGCGCCCGTCATCTCGGCCATGAAAATCCAGGCGGTCGCGGTGCCTACGGCAATACTTTCCACGCATACGCAGTTCCCCAAGTATTTCTTCGACGATTACACACCCAAGATGCGTGACTACATCCAGACCTACAAGGACCTGGATATGAGTTTCGACGCCATCGCGACGGGCTTCCTCGGTTCCGAGGAACAGGTGGACATCGTCATCGATTTCATCAAGACTTTCAAGAAGAATGGCGTGTTCACGCTGGTCGACCCGGTGATGGGTGATTACGGACGGCTCTACACGACCTATACGCCGCAGCTCTGCGAAAAGATGCGCGCGCTCGTGCATTACGCCGACCTCTTGACGCCGAACCTCACCGAACTCTGCTCGCTCACAGGTTCCGATTACCGCGACGGGAATCTCACCCTCGCCGAGATCGAGAACATGTGCAAGACGCTTGCTGAACAGGGCCCCAAGCACATCGTGGTCACGGGCATCCATTACAGCAAAACGCAGATCATGAACTACGTCTACAGCAAGGGCGAAGAACCGAAAATCGTGATGGCCGACCGCATCGGCGGTGACCGCAGCGGAACGGGCGACGTCATCAGCGCGGTAATCGCCGGCATGTACCTGAACGGTCACGATTTCTACGAATCGGTGAAGAAGGCCGCCGAATTTGCGTCCAAGTGCATCCGCTACTGCGAAGACAACAACGTTCCCACGCACTGGGGCCTGAGCGTCGAGATGTACCTTCGCGACTTGATGGAGGACTAGATGATAGTTTATACCGTTACAGGAACCGTCGGGCAGGCGGGCTATTTGGATATCGCCAACAGTGGCGACATTACCGGCAAGAACATCTACGTGAACATGACGAACCGTTGCCCGTGCAACTGCGTGTTTTGCCTGCGCCAGACAAAGAAGATGATGGAAGGCAATACGCTCTGGCTCAAGGGCGGCGATCCGAGCGTCGACCAGGTGATGGAAATTTTCGACGCGTACGACCTCAACGTCATCAACGAACTGATTTTCTGCGGATACGGCGAACCGCTCGAACGCCTTTATGACGTGTGCAAGGTGATTGACAAACTCAAGGCGAAGTACCCGAACTTGAAGGTGCGCCTCAACACGAATGGCCTTGCGAACCTGATTCACGGCAAGGATGTCACGCCCGAACTCGAAGGGCGTTTCGATACCGTTTCCATTTCGCTGAATGCCCCGGATGCCGAAGAATTCCTCGCGCTCACGCGTTCCAAGTTCGGCATCAAGTCTTACGATGCGCTCAAGGAATTCGCCGTGCTTGCGAAGGCTCACGTGAAGAACGTGGTCATGACTGTCGTCGAGAAGGTGATGCCCGAAGAAAAAATCGAGATCTGCCGCAAGCTGTGTGATGAACTCGGCGTCACGTTGCGCGTAAGACCTTTTGAATCGTAAATGTTGACTTGGTGCGGAGAATGACGATGCTGCGTTTGATTGTAATGGCCTTGGCGGTGGCGCTCGCCTGCACGAACTCATTTGCCGCGAAGTCCGGCGCAAAATCAAAACCGGCGAAGGCATCGCCCGCAAAAACAAAGTCCGCGAAGTCCAAAAATCTCGAGTTCAAGGACCCGCGTGACAAGCAGACTTACCGCCTTGTGAAAATCGGGGAGCGCACCTGGTTCGGCGACAACCTGAATTTCAAGTCCGAAGGCAGTTTCTGCCTCGATGACGACGAGAACAACTGCATGGCCTATGGCCGTCTTTATTCGTGGGATGCCGCCCGCAGTGCATGCCCCTCCGGTTTCCGCCTGCCGAAGCACGAAGATTTCGAGACCCTCTGGAATGCCGCCGGTGCCGACTACAATGCGGGCTACCTGCTCAAGACGACTTACGGCTGGAAGGGCGATACCAACGGCAACGATACGCTTAAGTTTGGTGCCATGCCTGCCGGCAACCGTTTCGACGACGCCACCTATGGCAATCTCGCCAAGTTCGCCTTCTTCTGGAGCGCCGATGACGCGCTGGAAGATATCGGGCAGGGTGAAGCCTGCGTGTGGTACCTGACGAACAAGTCGATGGCCTTCGGTTATACCTCGAAGTCGAAAAATTTCGGATTTTCGGTACGCTGCGTGAAGTAGGGCTGACGGGAGGGGGCAGTTGCTGTTTTTTACAACGTTTTTTTGCGGCGGACAACCGCTTTTGTCCGTTAATTTCTATTTTGTGCCTCAAATATTATAAGGAGATTTTATGAAAAATAAACTTTTAATCCTCGGTATCAGCCTTTTGATGTTCTCCGCTTGCGAAGTGACAGTGACTGATACGACTTCCGATAATGGTGGAGCAAACAGAGTCGAAAGTGATTTCCATGTCGGCGATGTCCAGAAGACTCGTCACCTTCCGACTGAATACTACATCAAGGACGTGATGGCATACACTTGGAACAGCTCTTCGGAACAGGCCAAGGTCTATTCCTCTGTTTGTGAAGAACAAAACCTCAAGTTGGTCTGGAAGCCCGACTATGAGTTCAAATATACGCTCACGTTCTACGATTACTATGAACGCGATTCTGTTTACATGTACGTGAATAGCCTCGGTGTCGAGATGTTCTACGATGCCGATCCGGATCTTCCGTATCCGGCCGGCTTGCTTTACCAGGCTGATCAGGCTGATAAGTACAGCATCAACGGCTTTGTTGTTGGTGAAAATACCTACACCAATGTCGGCTTCATCAATACGGACTGCCTTGTCGACGACCTCGACTTTGCTGACGAAATCCTTGACTTCCTCGAGATCAACGCAAACGATCAGGTTTCCTACGGCTGCAACTCTGTCAATGCTGCCGGTGTCAATATCACCCTCGTCTCCAACAAGCCCACGTCTGTTTCGTACAATCTCTCCTACGAAGGCATCAAGTGCGACGTGACCGAAAAACTCCGCTTCGCCTACTACGAAGACGATTGCAAGGCCGCCTATGACGACTTCACGATTGATGCCGAAAAGGATCCGGCCCTCACGTTCAAGATGGAAGACTACAGCTATGCCCTCAGCACGAGCGACATTGCATGTATCGATGAACTCATGGACGAATTCTACATGAATGCTCCGCTTTACAAGAGCCAGAGCGTAAAGAAAAAGAAGACCGGCAGGGATATGGCCAAGCTCCTCGCCAGCATGTCCAAGAAGATCCGCAAGTAATTTCGGACGACAACGTTTAAAAGGGAATTCCTCAAAAGGGAATTCCTTTTTTTGTTAGATTTGAGAGTATGCCGCAATCTGTCCGCAACATAGCGATTCTCGCGCACGTCGATGCCGGAAAGACGACCCTTTCCGAGCGCATCCTTTTTGCGGCGGGCGAAGTCCGCAGGCCAGGGAAGGTTGAAGAGGGCCTTGCCACGATGGACTACATGCCCGAAGAAAAGGAACGTGGCATTACGATTGAAAGCGGTGTCGCGCATTTCGAGTGGAAGAACACCTGGTTCAACTTTATTGATACGCCGGGGCACGTGGATTTCGGTGCCGAAGTCGATATGGCGCTTACGGCGGTCGAGGGCGCAGTGCTTGTAGTGAGTGCGGCAAGCGGTGTCGAAACGCAGACGATTGCCGCCTACAAGAAGCTCCGTGAAGCGGGAGTGCGCACCATCCTGTATGTAAACAAGCTTGACAATCCCGACTATTCGCTCGACGAGACTCTCATCAACATAGAAGAAGTCCTGGGCGTGCGTCCGGTACTGATGACGCTCCCTGAATACCAGGATGGGCGCATGACAGGTGTGCTCGATGTATTGAGCCAGAGCAGGCTCGTGCATTCGGAATCGGGAGCCGAAGAGATTGACGACGGCTGGAACGTGGAAGACGGCTGGGACAACTCCCGCGAACTCAAGAAGCATTATGCCGAGGCCGTGGAATTCGCGAGCAGTTTCGATGACGAGATTTTGCAGCTGGCGATGGAAGGCAAGCGCGTGCCCCCGAAGATGCTTTTGCGCGGGCTGCGCGAACTGGTGAAGAGCGACGATTACGCGCTTTGCTATGCGGGCTCCGCGATGGAAGGCTTCGGCGTGCGCAGCCTGATTACGGCGCTCACGTTTTTCTTGCCTGAGCCGCCCCAGTTTGCGGAAGGTGAACTTGGCCAGGTGATACGCCTGCGGCATTTCAAGGGCGTGGGCGAAATCTCGCTTTTCCGTAGCCATACCGACATGGAACGCAAGGCTTGGCCTGCGGGTTTCGAGTTCTCGCGCCTCAAGGCGAACCTGTTGCAACCTGTCGACGAAATCCGTTCGGGTGACATCTACGCGATGCGTACCCCGTTCGAGGCGGAACTCGGCCAGGTGATTTATCTGGATGGCAGGGAATCTCCCCTTGCGCCACCATCTATCCGTGACAATTACAAGCCGCTCCTGCAGACCCGTGTGGAATGCCTCGGCGCCGAAGACTACGCGCATGTCGAAAAGAGCCTGAATACGCTTTCCCGCATGGACCCGTCTTTCCGTGTGCAGCACGACCTGGATGGCGGTTTCTGGTACCTGCATACCGTAGGGGAGGTGCAGCTGGATGTATTGCTCGCACGCCTCAAGCGCGAATTCGGGTGCGAAGTGCGGGCGGGCAGCCCTGAGGTGCGCTGGCAAGAACGCCTTTGCCATGCGGTAGGGCCCGTTGAGAATACCTTCCAGTTTGGCCCTCATAAGATTTCAATTAAGTTGTCTGCAACCCCTCTTGAGAGCGATGCTCACGACATCCGGCTTTCTGCCGAATTCCTCGAGACGGCTCCGCGTGAAATCCTCGCGGGCGTGCGTTCCGCCCTCCTGGAATCTACCGAGGTCGGCGTCCTGGGCAAGGGTGCCCTTGTCGGCGTTTGCTTCGAAGTCCATGAATTCACGTGGACCGAAGGTGCGCTGCCTCCCATGATCAAGAAGGCCTGTAGCGATGCCGTCATCAAGCTTGTGAAACCTGCAGACGTGCAGCTGCACGAACCCGTCATGGAACTTTCGGTGGAATGCCCCGTGAATTATGCGGGCCTCGTGACGGGCGATATCCAGTCCCGCGATGGCAAGGTTAAAGAAATCGCGGGCGACGGCAAGACGCACTTCCTGAAGGCGGACGTCCCCCTGCGCAAAATATTTGGCTACGCGACGGGTGTGCGCAGTATCAGTAGGGGTACCGCGCTTTACAGCATGAAGTTGCTTGGCTACCGCCCTGCGGCAGTTTAAGGTCTAATCCAGGAATTTGTGATTCCAGAATGATTGCTTCGTTGCGGATTTTCTGCAAGAAGTTTTTTGTGGCAGGGGAATCCGGATCCGTAATCCGGTGATTCGCCATCTTCATGAACTTTTCGACGCGGGCAATATTTGTGCGCGTATTCTCGTCGCAGTAGTAGCCAACCATGCGCTCGAAGATGTATTCCTCGGCGATTTCGGACAAGTGAACCATGTCGCTATCGTAAAAACGGTAGTCGCGCAGTTCGTCCATCACGATTTCGTAACTCGGGAAGTATGTTGCCGGAGTTGCGGCGGTTCCGGACCCGCGTTTCACGATTTCGTTCACGGCGAGTTGCAGAGTCGCCTTGGATAGCGTGTTGTTGTGCGCTCCGTCGGCCATGTGCCTAAGCGGCGAGACCGTGAAAACGATGTGTGCCTTGGGGTTGACTCTGTGCAAATCCTGCACGATACTTTCTAGCGCCTGTACGGCCTCTTCTACCGTAATCATCCTACGTTCAAAAAGTGCGGGGTCTTGCCGGTGGCAGTTTGCGACCGCGCGACCATCCTTCAAGAAATACACGAACGCAGTCCCGAGCGTAATGAACACGATGTTGGCCTGCTGTAGGAATTCGCGCGCGCAGCTTGCCGCGTCATTCAATTTCGCGATGCATTCTTCGCGCGTCGCAGCTGAGAGCGAACCGTGTGCATCCCAACTGTACCAGGGCCCGCGGGCATCTTGATTCCCGCTTGCGCCTTGAGCTCCGCGAGCGTCCTGAAAAACGTCTTCTTCTTTAAAAACTTTCCCGTCGGCAAACGCCCTGATTTGCCCTGCGATAGATATCGGGTTGTACACCGTCCCGAACGGGTTCGCGAGAACGCCAAACTTGCGTGCAGCAAACTGTGCCGATATGTTGTCTGCAAAGCACGACCCGAAAAACGCGATGCGGCTCGTGTAGTCAATTTCGAATCCTGCTTTGGGCGTATCTACTCTGGTGAAAAGTTCCATGCCGTAAATATAGGTAAAGGCGGACTCCTTGAAAATAAGCGCGGCCTTGCATTATAGAAAAATGCATATTTTTTATGATTTTTAAAATAACTGTTGAAATTTGAATAAAAACGCAATTTTTGTATTGCGGAATAAGTTGACTTTTTTGAAATGAAAGGTATATTTAGAACGTAACCCACCTTGAAGCAAGGAATCGGTTAGGAGGAAAAATGAAAGACGTTTTTGAATATACGGGCTACCGCCAGTACATCGCGGACTTTTACGCCGAAAGGAAGGTGAAGTCTGCGTTTACCTGGCGGGAGTTCGCAAGGATGGCGGGGTTCTCCTCGTCGGTTCACTTGAAGTACGTGAGCGAGGGGCGTTTCAACCTGGGCGAGGATGCCGTGGAGCGCGTGGCCAAGGCCATGGGACTTGGCGGGAACCGGCTGGAATATTTCCGCGCGATGGTAGAATTCGACCATGCTGTTACGGACAACATAAAGAAGGAAATCTTTGACAGGATGCTCTCCATTGCAAAGCAGAGCAATGCCAAGGTTATCGAGGGTGACGCGTTCCGCTATTTCGATAGCTGGAAAAACCCGGTGCTCCGCGAACTTGCTCCCGCCATGCAGGGTGCAAAGCCGCTCGCGCTCGCGCATGCTTGCCGCCCCAAGATCAGTGCCGCTGAAGTCAGTGAATCTCTGAATTTTTTGGTCAAGGCAAACCTGCTCAAGAAAGATGCAAATGGCAACTACGTGCAGACCGACAAGTTCGTGACGACCGGCCCGATGGAGGCTGCACCCGTCGCCATTCGCGGGCTTCACCGCCAGATGGGTGAAATCGCGCTTGACGCCATTGAGGGCGTGCCGCAAAATGAACGTCATTTTTCGGGCGTGACCTTGGGTATCACCCGCAACGCTTACGACGAGATTGTCGCAGTGATTAATGATTGCCGCAAGAAAATTATTGAGATCGCTACTCGGGATGACGCGACAGACGAGGTGTATCGCCTGAACATGCAGTTCTTCCCGATGACGAACAAACAGGGTTTAAATAAGAAGGGTTAGGAGGAAATCATGAATAACGTTAAATTGAGTAGCAAGATTTTCTGCACGATGGCGATGCCGCTCGCCATGATGTTCGCGGCTTTCCTCACAAATGCGCTTGTCGCGTGTTCCGACGACAAGTCTGTTGCGGGCGGTGCTTCCGAAGAGACGAGGGGCCTCGCCTCGCTTGAAAATATTACGGTGGCCGGTCGCGCATTGAACTTGTATGTGAAGGCGCAGGAGGTGGAATCCGACGATGAAGAATCGGTTGCGGTTATCTCGGGATCTGCTTATGCCGATGGAGCCCGGGTGAAGTTTTTCGGAGTCGATACGGCGACATTTGAAATTTCCGAAGAACCGTTTGCACAGGCGCAATCGGATAATGACGGTAATTTCGAAGTGAAGGATGTTTCTCCCGAGAGCCCGTTCGCTGTTGTCGAGGTTACTGGAAATATTGCTTTGAATGTGAAGAATCCTGGCGGTATGTTGTCGTATTATCCGGACGATTCGCTGGCCGAGACTACTTATAGGACCGTTGTGGATTTGCGCAAGACAAAAGATGTGAAGGTTAATATACTGACGACCTTGGCGACAGGCCGCGTGTTTAACCTCGCAAAATCGGGGCTAACCTTTGCGGAGGCGAAGGACTCGGCCGAAACGGACGTGCTGCATGCGCTTGGAATACGCGAAACTTTAGACGCGTTCGACAAGGTGGATTATTCAAAAAAAACGAGCTCCATTTTCCCTGTGTTCATTATGACCAGTTATCTGTTTGAAGGTTCCCTTGCGGCGGTAGACCTTGCGGCTGCCGACATTGCTGAAGATGGCAATTGGAGAGCACTTACTTACGAGCGTTATCTTGACCAGAAACATGCGGAGATGATGTTCCATTTGCTACGTGAGCCGGAATTCCTTGTGCTTTTGGGGCTTGATTCAACGGATACCCTTGTTGCGGAATTGGCGGAAAAGTATTTCTTTAATGTTGTAATAAAGATTGCGTACAGAGAGGGCGATTGCACCGAGAGTCGTCAGGGAGAATCATTTGATCATGGTTATTATGTCTATGTAGTATGTGAAGACGATTATTGGAGGGTTCGCGAAAAGGAAATGCAAAAAAAACTTGGGACGATGACGGACGGACGCGATGGTAAGGAATACAAGACTTTTTTCTATACGTATAAGGATACAACATGGACTTGGTTTGCGGAAAATTTGAATTATGCTGTTGACGGCTCTTGGTGTTACGATGATGACCCGTCTAATTGCGAAACTTACGGGCGCCTGTATTCGATGTGGACAACGTTCAAGGTTCCTAGGGATACGGCGTTTGTTGCGAAGGAATGGGCGTGCTTCTATCCGGCTCCCTCGGAGGCTGGTGATGAGGATGAACTTTGCAAAGGCTATGAAGAAGCGAGAGATCGTGTGTTTGATGCTTTCGATTCGGCGGATGTTCAAGGTGTTTGCCCAGATGGTTGGCATGTTGCAACTCCGGATGATTGGGCGAATTTGATTGATTACGCGTTTGATGAAATCGGCTATGCCGATGATGTGTCTGCGGCCTTTAAAACAACGACATGGACGGCGGGATCTGATGGAAAAGATGCCTTTGGGTTCAATATGTTGCCGGCTGGCCGTGTCGACCGTCGGGATCTTCCGGAATGGTACTACAGTACAGAATACGTTGACGGCACTAATCCGCAGCATGTAGCAGGAGATTTTGGCTTAGGGGAGTATGGCTGTTTTTCTGCGTGGGGCGACGGTCATAAGTCTCCGTTTAAAATAAGGAGTAAAGAAAATGGCAAGAATCATCTTCCCTATTGTGTAAACCCTGCTGATGAGTATGGAAATGTTACTCAAATTACAGGCTTTGAGTATGGACATTCTGTCCGCTGCGTGAAGAACTGATATGTCGCGCTTCTGTTTGGAGGAAGGGCGGGAGGGGAAGAGGAGGAGAACAGGAAGGCGGGCGTTGGCCCGCCTTCTTTTATATTCTAAATTTATCGTGTAAATATGGCAAATTTTAAAACAAGTTTATAAAATTGTGAAATTTAAACAAAATTTTATTTTTTTTATTGTAAAACTATTGACTTTTTAAAAATATGAGCTTATATTTAATCTTGGAACGGCTCAAATGGGCTTAAACCTGAGATAAATCAGGAGGGGAGCGACCGATGCGACCGTTGTTAGGAGGAAAAATGAAGGATATACTCGAATACACGGGCTACCGCCAGTATATCGCGGATTATTATGCCGAGAGGAAGGCGAAATCCGCGTTCACCTGGCCGGAGTTCGCGAATGCGGCGGGGTTCACTTCGCCGGTCTACCTGAAGTACGTAAGCGAGGGGCGTTACAACCTGAGTGGCGAGGCGGCAGTTCGCGTTGCGCAGGCAATGAAACTTGCGGGCTTTGAACAGGAATATTTCTGCGAAATGGTCAAGTTCGACCATGCGAAGAAGGATGCCGAGAAGAAGGCGGCGTTCAACAGGATGCTCGCGATTGCCGATGCACACAAGGTAAAAATCCTGGAAGGGGATTCCTTCCGGTTCTTTAGCGACTGGAAGAATCCGGTGATTCGTGAGC
>Ga0247611_10003547_pt1 | contig 22921 bp, 9 predicted proteins | sample 177DNAGHGhighgp2_FD_192422 | JGI IMG/M metagenome (GOLD analysis project Ga0247611, IMG submission 192422) | Sheep rumen microbial communities from Palmerston North, Manawatu-Wanganui, New Zealand - 1770 DNA GHGhigh gp2 | ecosystem: Host-associated > Mammals > Digestive system > Stomach > Rumen ... | reverse complement strand
TACACGAAAAAGCAGCAAATATGTTTCCTAACGCATTAATAATAAACATATGCGCCTTATAGATGCGAGTTATGAAATTATAGAACAAGAACCAAATATTCTTGGTGTCTATAAACAAATTGAAAAAGCAGCGAGAACTGCATATAAGTCTGAAGATAGAATTACAGAAGGTTCTGCACAAAAAATGGTAGAAGCATTGTGTAAATCTAATCATGGTGCTTGTCTAGAACATGGTACTATTTATCTTGAGATATCAACGGACGATAGTGATTGAGTTGGTATTTGTGGAGATTACGATGATAATCCGTATAGTATAGTAAAATACGTTGATTACAGTGATTATAGGAAAGTATATATTACAACTAATGCTAGAGTCATCTTTGAAAATGGATGGGAACACGATTTAAAATATATGTGTAAACCAACAGAATTCCATGAAAAAAGAATCACTGTTAAGTTTACAACATCAATTGGGATCTGTCGTGAGATTTTGAGGCATAGAAAAATGTCGTTCTTAAACGAAAGTACAAGATATTGTAATTATTCTAAAGGTAAGTTTGATTCTGAACTTACTTTTATAATTCCTCAATGAATTTATGATGTTCAAGCAGAAATAGCTTCTTATCCAGACCCTTTAACACATGATTCTAGAGAATGGCTAATGAACAAACACGGTAGAGATTTAATTGAACATCTTTGCTGTTTTGATCGTTCTATATCTTTGTGGTGAGAATGTCTTAAGACGATTGAAGAGGATTACAACTATTTTACAACTACAGATGAGGGTTATCAATTAAAAGCTCAAGAAGCTCGTGGAATTCTTCCGTTAGATTTAAAGAGTGAATTGATTGTTACTGGATTTGTATCGGATTGGATTCATTTCTTTAGACTCCGTTCTTATATTGCTGCTACAGGGAAACCACACCCTGATATTCAGAAACTTGCAGATCCATTAATGCAAGAATTTATAGATAGAGGTTATTGTACATACGAAGAAATAAAAACTACTTAATTTAGGACCGAATTTTGTAGATAAAACAAATAGAAATGGCATTAACAATACCAAAAGCCGTAAGAAAGCTCCTGATTAGAGAGCCTTTTTACGGCTTATTTTTATTATCGTTAAATAAATATTTTGATAATAGTATTCCTACTGCGTGCGTACGTCGTAAGGGAATTAACATTGAGCTGGCAATTAATGAACAATTTTGGAATTCTTTAAGTGACGAAGCAGAATTAGCGGTATTGGAACATGAGATATTGCATTTAGTTAATAAACATTTGACTATGCAAGCGTCATTTCCAAATAAGAAGCATTTTAATGTTGCAGCCGATGCAGAAGTAAATTCTTATATAGAAAACTTACCTCCAGATTGTATTAAAGCTGAGAAGTATGGTCTACCTCCTATGTGTGGTACTAAATTCTATTATGAGAATATACCAGAAGAGAAGGATGATGAACATCCTAGTATAGATGTACACAATTGGGAAGATTTTCAGAACGCTAGTGATGCTGAAAAACAGCTCATTGAAAATCAGATAGATCATATAGCGAAACAAAGTGCTGAGCAAGTTCAAAAAATGCAAGGACACATTCCTAGCTTTTTAAAGGATTATATCGATAAGCTTTTTAAACAAAAAGAAAGAATCTTTAATTGGAAAGCTTATTTTAGAAGAATGATTGGAAAAATTATTGATATTGAACTTAAAAAGACTAGGAAAAAAGAATCAATTAGATTCCCAGATGCTTCAGGACTGAAGCATAAAAAGAAGACCAGTATATGTGTCATAGTAGATACATCTGGTTCTGTTTCTAATAAAGAATTATGCGATTTCTTTAGTGAAATTCATCATGTTTGGAAAGCAGGAGCAGATGTAACAATTGTAGAAAATGATGCAGCCATCGGCAGAATTTATAAATATAACGGTAAATGGGATGGAACAGTTACTGGTCGTGGTGGTACTGTATTTGACGAAGCTGTCAAATGGTATAATGAGCATAGAAGAGATTTTAGCGCAGTTATCTTTTTTACAGATGGATATGCTAACGTTAATTTAAATATTGGAGGAGAATGTATTTGGGTCATTACATCAAATGGATGTAGACAAGATTATCCTGGAAAAACTCTATATATTCCCAAAGAACTAGACACTTAATAATGAGTAATCAAATGAATCAATTGACTCTTGATGAGTCTAAAGAAATTTTAAAATATCTTATTAAAAATAACGAAGCACTAGTAGCAGCAGGTGGTAGACCTATTGCTCTAGGTATAGAAGGTAGTGCTGGATTGGGTAAGACCAGTGTACTAGAACAAATCGCAGAAGAATTAGGATATGGTTATATTAGACTTAACCTTGCAGAACTTGAAGAGGTTTCTGATTTAACTGGTTTTCCTATTAAAGAATATAAAACTAAAGACAATACTTGGATTCCAGCCGATCTTGTACACAAATATTGTGATGAAGGTTATTTTACCGGTGAAGCTCGGATGTCCTATGCTGCACCTGATTGGCTTCCTGATTCAGATGGTGAAGGCAAACCTGGATGGATTTTAGCTCTTGATGACTATACTAGAGCAAATAGTTTGTTCATGCAGGCTACTATGGAATTAATTCAGAATGGTAAATATATTTCTTGGAATCTTCCAAAGAATACTACTATTCTACTTAGTTCTAATCCTGATGATGGTATGTATGCTGTTACATCTTTGGATCCAGCTCAACGTTCTAGATTTATTAACTTCCCTGTAAAATTTGATATTGATGCTTGGGCAAGATGGGCTGAAAATCAGCAACTAGATGGTCGTGTAATTAATTTTGGTATTTCGTATAGTCATGAACTATTTGAAAACGAAAATCAATTAAAGACTATCAATCCTAGAAGTTATACTATGTTTGGTAGAGCTATTTCTGGTGTTGCTGATTGGCAGAATTCAGATTCTCTTGCCATGATTCTTAATATTAGTAAAGGTTGTTTTAATGATCCAGACAACATTGTTGGTAATTTATTTACTACATTTGTAGCTAATAAGCTTGACCAACTTGTATCTCCTAAGGATATGTTAATGGAAAAATGGGAAACTGTTTATCCTAAAATTAAGAAGTGTGTTTATGATGAACATGGTAACTACAAATCTGCTGTAGGCGCTATCTTGCAAACAAGACTTCTTAATTATTCAATGTATTATTTTGATCAAAAGGGAACAAAAACAGAAGTGGTACGTGATAGATTGCTTGAAATTCTTCATGCTCCAGAAATGTTATTCTCTGAAGATATTATATTTAATATTATTAAAACTCTTTGTGCGAAGTATCAGCAAAGAACAAAAGCTTGGATGCTTAATAATGAACTTAGAGGTAGAATTATAATGTAATGTTTTGAAAAAATACTGAATCTAATTGTAAGTTTTTTAGATACGAATATTTAATTAATTGAAGATCCCATGGTATAGTACGCGATCCATTTTATGAAGCTTCTAGGTCATACGATGATGTTATAATAAATGGTTCAAATATCTATCCTAATCAAGATTTATCGAACATATCTAAACAGAAAGTAACATCTGTTGGATCAAAATCAACTTTGTTCTTTGATCAATCTTCAAAGTTTCCTAGATTTAAATTAGGGCTTACAGATAATAAGAGATGTATTAAGATTCCAAAAGCAGATTATATTGTAGTATCTGGAGATACAAGTGTTCGTACATCAGATAAATACTATGTTGTAATAGAAGACTGCAATACAATGTATTTTGTATTACAAGATGAATGAGACACCTGATTTGGAGGAAGATTAAGTGACTTTGAAACTCAATTGTTAGGATATCATAATTTTACTTCTGATGCAAAAGTAATCTATAAAGGAAAGATTCAAAGTTATACAAAAGATTCTCTGTATTTAGCTAAATATGCAAATGGCGAATATACAGTCCCGTTTATAACAGATAATGATTTAGATAAAATTTGTTGTAATATGTGTCCAGAACCAACATATGAGGAATTTCTTTCTATTATAGATATGCTTAATTCTGATGACGCTAGCATTGTTCAATTAGGAATTAAAATGCTGGTCGGATATAATGTAGAAAAATATAAATTGTCGTTTAGACTTATCCTTCAAACCAGAGCCAACTGGTTTACTTATTGTAGAAATCTTGTAGCTTGTAAGCAATTAATAGAAACTCTTGGAATAAATCAATATTATATTAACGATAGTTTTGCATATGGCTCTTCCCGTTGTCAGAAACCAGGAGAAACTTATACTGCTGAAGATATTGCTATAGCTAAAAAACTTGCATATAAGTTCATAAAGGAAGATCTTGAAAAATACGCTAATAATAACTATTTCAATAACTCTTTTATTTGGTTGCCTGATGAAAGAACGATCAAACTTGAATAAACTAATAGCAATATCTGGAGTGAAAGGATCTGGAAAGGATTTAGTTGCAAGTATGTTACAGTACTGTCTGAGTGTTCCAAAAATATTCAGACGGTACTGTTTTTATAAACGTTTTAAAGGATTAGTGTATTCAAAATATAAAATCATTGCATTTGCAGATCCTTTAAAGAAAATGCTATCCGATCTATTGAATATTCCTTTAGAGAATTTCTATAGTCGTTCTTTTAAAGAAAAATGCATCATAGATGTTTCTACTTTAAACATGTCTTTTGAAACACAAGGACTTAAAGTATCTGATTCTAGATTTAACAAATTAGTCAAAGAATTAAATCCAAGCCTATCTGAGTCTTATTTATCTATTCGACAGTTACTTCAATATTTTGGAACAGAGATAATGCAGAAGTATTTTGGAAAAAAAGTGTGGATTAATTCAACACTTAGAAATTGTTCTAAAAATACTATAATTTCTGATTTAAGATTTATTGAAGAATATAACGTTGTTAAAGAAAAGAAAGGTATTGTGATATATATCAACAGGCCTGGATATGAATTTGGACAACATGCTTCAGAAAGAGAAATGAAAGAACTGTTAGAAAATAATAAATTTGATTTTGTTATTAACAACAATGGTTCCATAGAAGACTTGTTTAATCAAGTTAAAAAATGTTGTGAAACAATAGAAAAATACTAATATGTTTATAAAAATAGTTTTAGCGTTACTAATAATTTTTACTGCAGTTGCTATTGGAGGAGTACTAGCTTTTTGGATGCTAATTTCGTGTTATGCTACAGATCCTAATTATTGGAATAATAAAATAGAACCTTTCTTAAAAGATGTACGTGAGTGGGTTGATGCGGGCAATAAAGTAAAAAATTATCCAACGGATAGATTAGAAAAATTTATATAATGTTTATGACAAGTAGAGAAATAGTTATAGGTTTAATCGATAAAGGCGCAATAGACGGAAAGCAAGCTGCTACTCTATTAAACGATATTTATCAATCAGAATTACTAGAATCATGAAAAGCTTTAAATAACAAAGAAAATCATGATTTAGCAAAAGATATGTTAAAAGACAACGGAGGATTTTGAGCTTCTCCTAGTACTTGAACCATTGGAACTACATCAACAAATGTTCCATTAGGTGCAACTTACGTATCAACAGATGCAGGTTTCAATATAAGTACTACAACTACTGATATATCTGCAAAATAAACACAAAGCCCCTTACTGACTTCGGTCGGTAAGGGGCTTATTTTTTTTACTTACTGTGGAATAAATATGCAAGTTCTCTTGTTGCTCCAATTGAATTTGCTAATCCATACATAAAGTTTTGTTTTCCCGTAAGAACACTCATTATATTATTACTGTAATTTTGAAGAATTCCAAGCATTGGTGGTGCTCCGTCTCCTACAACAGAACTTAAAACAGACCATAGTGGTCCATCTTGAGTAATACCAATTGCTACGTTATATGATCATTGTGTAAATCAATCTATATCATCATAATCTCCGTTTAAGGCCTCTCCATATAATTGATTAATAATAAACGCTAATAATAACATTCCAAACGTATCCATAAAGAATAGCGCCAAATTTGCTCTATAGAAAGGATTATTTTTTCACATCTGTTCAAATTCTTCTTGATTTTTGAACACAAATAGTGTCATTCCCATATCTATAAGTGTTTGAACTTGACCTCCGGCTGTATGTGTAGATGTATACCTTCTTGCCACTGTAGCTTTTCCTGATTTAATTTCTTCTAGAGATACATCTTTTTCTAATTTTTTAATGTAAGCCATTTCGGTTCCATTTAGAACTGCTTCTCTATTTGGATTTTCTACAATATAAACCCTTTGCCTTGTTCCGTTTTCATCAAGCATTGTTATATCTTCAGAATGAACATCACTATTAAAATGATCTCCGTCTAAGAATTCTTGAAGTCTATTAATACCATATGTTCTAAATTGCAAAAATAAAGATCCAAGTAGTTGATCTCGCATTAGAGATTTTGTTTCGTCGTCATAGTTACCATACATTCTATCGGCTATATCTTTTAAACCTAAAACATCTCTAGGTGATAATGCTTGTGGAAGCATATCTCCAAACGAAAGCGGTTTTCCATTTGCGTCTACATAACCATTATTTGCTCAACTTTCAAATGCGTCTTTATATAAATTTAATTCTCTTTCGTATTGTTTTACATCAGAATCAGGAACGTCTTCTATTCGTTTATATTTTAGGAGGGTTTTACACCGTTTATCTTTTTTCATATCGTATTTTAGAATTCCATTTTCTAATGAATACGCTTCATATGCGCCTATTCCCTTAAGATATGCTATAACAATTGCATTTCTATGAATAAAGTCAGGTCAAGTAGCGGTAAAAAATAAGTCAGAGCTATCTAAATTCTTTAAACCTCATTGCTGAATTGTAGAGTTTTTTGGCATTTGATCGTACGAGAAATTAGCTGTACCAAATATCGCATTTAATTGCATATGTCAACTTAATACATCTGAATTCTTATAACAGTTTTCTATTATTTCTGCTAAAGCTTCTGTATAATCTGATAATTTTATAATTCTTTGTAGATCAGGTCTTAATCCAAGTCTTTCATAAGCTCTATAAACACCAGTTGTAGTCTCTCGTACAAACGCTTTCATGGAAGCACCTAATGTTATTACAGATGTAATTCCTTTAATAATATTAAGTACACGTTGAATATTTTCTTCACCTTCTGAAATTATAGGTCTTCCGAATATTTTACGTTTAACATATTTATTTATGTCCTCTTCAAATCTAGATCCAAAATCATTCCCATTATCTTGCATATATCTAACTAATCCACGAATTGCACTTGCTGTCATTAACATTAATGGACTATGCTCCCGTTTAATACCTTCTGCAGCAATGGCATTAAATAAATAATCTAAGTCAGTAGTGTACTTATCAGTTGGATCATCTCCTTGTTTTTTAGGTGTTAATTTTTCATCTCTTCCGTCATCATCAAATAACATAGATGGTAAAACATACGCATCGATATTCTCTAATTCTCTATAACGTTGTTCAGACATATCTATACCTAATAAGAAATCTCGATATACGTTTCAATCTTTTTTGAAATCTTCGATTTTAGCTCTAGCTAATCCTACTTTAGAAGCAAGCTCGTTGAAATTTGCAATAACTAATGGAACTTGTCCATAAGTACCTGTTCTTTTAGCTATTTCTTTGATGTCTTCTTTATTCCCATATTTAAATCTATCTAGTAAATCATAAAATAGATCTAGAATATCATTTTCTTCCTTTGTTGGCATAGAATCTCTATCTTTTAATCTAAAAGATGCATCTAATTTGCCATCATCGCTTTCAACAAAGAAACGTCTATATAAATCGTGTTCTCCTCCTCAGAATTTATTATGATTTAGAGAAATATAAAAAGCTTGTACTGCCTGTTTTCACTTATTTGTATATTCTATAAATTCAGTTTGGCAAACTCGTACCCAAGAATAAGTAGCTTCATGTAATACTCTTAACACAGACGATTTCACATTTGCTGCAGAACGTGCCATATGCCCCGTTAATGCAAGATCACCTTCGAAATAAGCGTCTGTACGAACATCTGAAGATATAGTATATCCCATCTTACTTAATAACGCTCTTCATAGGAATTGCATTGCTTTTCAATCCGCTTGACTAAAGTCCGCTTCTGATATTTTATATTTTTTATTACCGGGTCTATTTCTAATTGCTTCAATCATTCGTATAATTTGTTGTAATGATAAAGCAGTTGCATCTTTTGTATCGGCAAAAGCAGGAGTAGATAAAATTTTTCTAAAATCTTGTTTTGTCAATAATATATCTCTAGCTGCATTTACATACGCTTGAACATCATCAACAAATTCAGATCCTATTGATAATAATGGAAGTTTTTTGTGTTCTTGTCCCTCATATAAAACTGACAATAGCTTATAATTTTCAGTAAGCTTTTCGTTAGATTCTTCCATGTATCCACGGCTCAATAGACTAAGCGTAGATATTTTATTTATTCTTGATGTTTTAAATAACTCAGGATGTTGAGCTAAAAATATCATTCCTTTCATCATCTCTATGTTTCCATAGAAATTGGGAAGTACTCATCTTCCATCCATACCATCTTCATCAGAAGCAAATTGCCCCATTATAGAATTATATTCACGAGTTGTTTTTCCATGATCAAAATGAAAGCGATTGTAGATATTATGAGAAGATAAAATCACCATTTCTAACAATTCGTCTTTTTGGAATAATAAATATCCATTTGCAATCATTAAGTCATCAGATACTAATTGCCAACCTTGTGTGACGTATCTACTAAAAGCCTTGATAATATAAGATGTATCCGTCTGATTAAAATCTCTAGCTAAAGGTGATAATAAATCTTGATTTCTTGTATTAATTATTGTTTTAAGTCTTTTTACAAATATTGAGTTTATGTCTGCGGTTTTTTCATTGTGGTTAGTTATTCATTCAGCGACAGCTTGTCTTAATGAATCTGCATCTTTAGCATCAATGTATTGTTTTTCGTTAAGTAACAAGAAACCTCGTTTATAATATCTTAATCTATTTCCGTCACGATACGAACTATCATTTTCTGCAATATGTCTAACATTACCACTCTTCAATTCTTCTTCTACATCCATTTTTAACGATCTTTCTTTTGCTGTAGCACTAGCACCAGGCCAACATTTTTCTACTACATCATTAGTAGGATCATATTCTTGGTATTTGATTTGTTTTTTGCTAGGGAATCATTTTTCTGCATTGCGTGAAAATTCATAAGACTCTGTTACATCAACAATCCTACCGTCATTTCAATAAAATCCATCTACTGCTTGTTCTGGAAGTTTTGGATCAATTTCTCCATTATAATTTACTTTTATAGTAATTAATCTTCCAGTAGGATCTACAGAAACTTCTCATTGATTTAATATTTGTTTATAAGAGGATACCTGTGCTCCATCTTTTGGATGTTCATCTAGATTATAATCACTACCACTAGTTTTAAAATCATAAACGTGAGCTATACCATTAGAGTCAATTACAATCAAATCAATTTCTCCAACAAAATAATTAACATCTTTACCAGTAGCAGCTTTTACATAATCTCCTTCTTTTACTCTAGTGGATTGAGATAAATCTACAGCCGGTATTTTTCCTCCAGATCCTTGTTTTTCACCCATTGTAATATGAATCGCATCTAAAAAAGATTTAGTTACTTCTTTTGGTGCTATTTTTACAGCAGTTTTAAATATAGGCGGTTCTTTTCCTGGTTCCGAATGTATTTTATATAAATGGTTGTATATAGCTTGAGCTATGCCAAACATCTGTGTTACTTTATCTGGATTCTTTATTACTTTAGCTTTACGTCTATACTCTGCTAATTGTGCTGACGTATCAGTTGGATGATTTACTATAGCTTTAAAAGAATTTTCAAAATCAACACCTATTGATCTTCTAATGTCACCTATAATTTGTCCCTCCGGACTGCTCTGTGGATATTGTTGAATTGGAAGAGTATATCCTCCTTGCTTATCTTCTCTACCCATGTATTGAAAAGCAGTAGTTGGACCAACAGTTACAGGAGTTATTTCATCATCATCTTTAAGAAATCTTCCTCGTTGTTGTGTTTTTCCAGTTTTTTCTTTTGCGTTTTCTATTTCTTGTCGTTTTCCTTCTATGCTTTCAATCATACCAACGGTATGTTGTTGTTCAGCATTTCCTTGTAACGCAAAAGTAATACCTGAACTAATTGCATCAAGAGGAATTCCTCGATGGGTGTATAGCCACCCATCGAGTTCCTCGTTAGATTCGAATGTTCTGTATATTTTTAATTTTGGAATATCTAAAATAATTTTACAATTCATATTAGCAGTCTCCTGTAATTGTTAATGTTGGTTTATCAAACGGATCGTCCGTATCTTTTCAATTCTTAATTAATTGAGATTTAAACTTTGCGATTCGTTGATTTAGTGGAATAAATACACGAGTAAGAGTCGTACTTTTACCATCAAATATATCACTGTTTAAATCTAAGAATATCCGAGAAAGCGGAGTGTTTAACAGTTTAGGTTTATTTCTAACATTGTCAGATGGTAAATTCGACTGAAATACTTTCATGATCGCTTCTTTTACTTTATTGCTAAATTCCATATAAGTCGCAGTAATTTCATCATTTGCAGAAGTAACACCTAAATTTTCAAAATAAGCTGAAGCAAATAAATCAGAAACCGCATGTACTAATACTTCTTCTAAAAGATCAGATCCAGTTACAATACCTTCATACTTATCAAATACTGTTTTGTACCATTGTGATCAGAACCCTTTCTTATTTTCATCAGACGTATAATCTAAATGTCTTTGATTTATTTCTTTGAGCATTCTGTAATACAAATTTCTAGTCTCAGGAGTACCACTATATTTCATTGCAGCTAAAAATAAGTGCATTAACTCATGAATTGGCGCTGTTATATCAGCGTGCGAAACATTAATATATATTTTTCCATCGTATATAAAACCAGTACTATTTAGAGCATAGTTTTTATCTGGCAGATTATGTGTAGATATTCAATTGTTATCGATTATTACTATAGGGATTATATCGCCGTAATTATATTGCATAATCTTAACAATTTCTTCTACTGCTTCTCTACCTCCTACTTCAAATCTTCTTGCATTACGTTTGTTCTGTTCTTCTGCATGTTCAGAAGTATCGTTTAATTTAATTGGATTATAAGTAGTAACGAATGGGAATAAATAGTAGTTTTTATCCAATCCACTTGTAGGATATGATTTTTCATTCCAATTAGAATCAAATAATATATACTGTCCTCCTGGTCTATCTTCAAATGGTCTAAACTCTGACTTAAATTTAGAAGAAGAAGATGTTTCTTTAGAAAGAGCAATTCTCAACTCTGTTAGTAGATTAGGCTCTCCGTTTCCATCAGTTACTGGATTTATATTATCTATATCGATAATTCGTTCCATTCCTGAGTCTAATTTACAAACATATTCGTAATATCTATAAAGTAACGTGTTGTCATCATCTGATAATACAATATTATCAAACAATCTTGTTAGTGCACGTTGTCCAAATCCGTCTTTATGGACATATAAATTATATAAATAAAATAGATCTCCAATGGTTCAATCTCCAGTTTCATCATCAGTGACACCTATTTCTCTAGGTAATTGTTCGTTTCATATTTGATTAAATGCTGTGGCATATGCATTATATCGATCTTCTACTTCAGCATTATTGTTAATATTCTTCAAGTCAATTGGTAACGAATAGAATTCTATTTCTTTACCAGTGTCTGGATCTGTTTTGCTAAATAATTTTAATGAACGTATGAATAAGTTTGTACCAAAAACAGGATGATGTTTTAATTGATCTATAATGTGATGTTCCATTAGTCACTTAAATGAAGCTAATCCATCAAATGAGTTTATTGTAACATCCATTCTTGATTCACTTAATCTTTCCAGTTTTTCTCCTTTGTCATACATCCGTCTCGGATTTTTAGGATTGTAAGGCACTACTAATTTAATATCACTTAATGTTTTTAATCAATTTGCAGTAATTAGATCTTGTGTAAAATTCTTTAGTGTATTAAACTCACGTTCGTTGAATTTTTGTAGCAAACCATAAGATAACCCGTTTTTAATAGTCTTATTAGGTAATAAAACAGCATTTGCTAATTTACGTTCTTTGCTTAATATAAATGCTTTTGTGATAAGTTTACGATTCAAAGATACCATTTTTAACATTGCTTCAAATTGTTTAGCAGAAGAAGCAATAGCTAATATATTATAGGTTGTTTTTATTTTATCGTAAATATTAATCATTTCTTCTTTATATTGTTCGTCAGTCAGAAATCTAATTAAGTCAAACTCTCCAACTTGTTCGCTATTAGAATAGTATAAAGGTTGAGATTCGCCTTTCGCATTTACATTATTGTAAATTCGTTCGTTTATAAAAGCTTCTATGTCTCTAACTCATTTATATTCATCAAAATCTTTTGTGTTAATACCCTGATTTACACCTAAAATCTTAGCTAACATTCTTTGTTCCTTTAATGCAGGAAGAATTGATTTTTGAAGCTTATCTAAATTAGATAGATCGGATATACCTTGCAATGCTTGATTTTTCGGAATAAGATATAAACTAACGTATCTGTATAAATTAACCCATTCATTATATTTTAACGTTTCTGGATTAAAATACTTCGCTATTGGTTTCATATCATATTCATCAACAGCTTCCTCATAAAAATCATCTGGAATCTCATCGTCTACATATCCTTCTTGATTAGATTTTACAGGTCTCTTTGAATCAGCTTTTAGTTTTATTAAGTTTAGTAGTAAATAATCTGATTCTAAATTATCTTTTAATGTTTCATAAACAAACTTAACTAATCTATTGTATTCTTCTGTATTTTCAGTACGATTAGTTTGTCTATTTCTATTAACAATAGATCTTATTTGTGAAACAATATCGGAATAACTTATTACAGAAACGTTATTTTCTAAAACTTTTTGTACAAAACGTTGTTGTAGATCAGAATTTGTATTTAGTATTTGTGGTAAAAATCCAAATCCATCTACGTTTGTTAACAATTCGTTAAATAGATAATTATCAATATTAGGAAGAGTTTGTTCATCTAGTACAAAATTTAAAGCGTGTTCCAAATCAAATCATTTAGTTTCAGCATCAAGCATATTACCTTCTGCGTAATCAGCAACTACTGCAAATTCAGGACTCATCATAAACTTAGCTATATTAGAGAATGATTCACCAATACTTAATAAATATGTATAAATATCAGCAAATTTACTTGTCGCATTGATCTTAGATAGAATAAGCTCTTTAGCATTATCAGTAGCAGCACTAATTAAACCACTCAAACTATATGCAGCATCAATTGGACTATCTCAACTTCCATTAGCTGCCAAATTTAAATCGGTAATTAATCGTTTTAAATTGAGTACATTTCCTTGTATATATTGTTGTATTTTATCATTAACGTTTGATATTTTTGCTAAATCGGAATCGTTTAATACAATAAATTCTATATTATCAGATAATTCATTTACAGCATCATCATAGTTAATATTGGCTAATGTACATAATCCTTGACGATTAAATTTTCCATTAAATACAACATTTAATAAAGTTTGGAAGATACTTGATTTAATCTCCGAATTATTAACGTCTGCTTTTAATGTTTTTAATTGTTCTGCTAATTGACTTGCTTGTAAGTTAAAATAAGTAGATGCTCCAAAGAAAGCTTTTAATGAAGAGGCACCTATTCCGATAACATCCCGTCCTACCATGTTTTGAACTTGCATTAGTACTTTTGCACTAGGATTCCACGAAGTTAACATTTGTTCATCTGCGCTCATTGTTGAATTTTGTGCAGCAGCTCTTTGCTCTGTCATGGCAATAGGAATTTGTAAATTAAACTGAGTGCTTGCATCTGTAATAATATCAAGGATACCACGAACTACTATATTTCTAAGAGCTATTTCTTTAATTCTTCCGACTCTAGTAGTAGCTTCATGTGTATTAAGTCAATTTTGTAAATTATTTACTACATATGTTCTATCTATAGTATCGACACCATAAATATCTTTTACTCAATTTGTTTTTGCAAATTCTTTTGGATCTAATGGAATAGCATTAGGATTTATTACAATAGTAATTTCTTCATTTGGTTTATCAGAATCTAATTCTAATATTTGACGTATTAAATGTATACCACCTGATGTATTTTCTATATAGTGTACATTTTCTTTTTGACTACGAAGATTATTAGCATAATTTAAATCACCATACTCAACAGTATAATTTCTCTTTTTAGGCATTGGTAGATCTAAAGTTAACTCTGGTATAAACGTAGTGTCTAAATCAGAGTATGTTGCTAATGTGCCATCTTCTGTGAATCCATATTGCATAATATATAACTTATCAATATCAAAATCACTACCTTGCAAGAAAGCTAACATTGTTGATACGTATGCGTTCGTAACATCGTCGTTTGTAAATCCAACAATTTCTACCGGGGTAAAAGATTGCATGGATTGTGCAGGAATACGCGTAGCTACACCTTTCTTATAAGCTTCTCATGATGCAAATTTTTGTTTTGCTAATTGTTCTAAACGTTTTTCTTGACGTGCATTTTCATTAGCAATCAGTTTGTCTATTGGAATTAACTTTCCATATTTTATTCTAGAGAATCATACTACATTGTCTTGAGTATAATTATCAATTGTATTAGAATATAATCTATTTTCTTTATTAAATTTATTAAATGTAGATAAAGAGTCACAAACTAACACCTTATATTCAGTTCCGTCATTACCTATCATTTTATAGAATTGCTTACCTTGTGCTAAACCTAAATCTTCATCTAAATAGTAAACGTTTTCGTCAGCGCCAATATGATAATCAGTATCTACAGTTAATCCAGATAAATCTATTGCTTTATCGTGTAACTCTTCAATAATTACTAGTGTTGTTTCTCCATCACTATTATGCGCTACGATGTCATATTTATTACTATCTACTTGACTAGAAGTAGGTTTTTGAATAAGATAATTCATTCTATTTTTGAAGAATTCCCATCCTTGCTTTCTTATTAATTCAAGATCTGATGAACGTTGAATGTTAAAGGCTTTTGCTTCAGATACACCAATTAATATCTGTGAAGCAGCTGTATTTATTCCAGATATCATAACTGTTGGAGTAGTGGCTCCAAAAGCTTTTTGTGCATTAAAGCTACCAGTACCAGTTTGTTGAATTTTAGATAATTGTTTAAGATCATTTTTTGATTGTCAAACAGCATATGATTTTAAACTTTTTAGAACATCTTCGTCTAATACATTAATGTTTCTTCCAGCTTTTTCTAATATTTCCGGATGTTCATCTAAATAAGCATATAAGAAGTTTTCAGCATCAACACTTATAGTTTGATCGTCTAATAATAATGATGCATACAACGAAGCTCTTACAGAATCTAGATCATATAATGAGAATTGCTTTAAACCATTTACAGTAAAGAACGTTCTACTACCTAATAGATTCTTTGGTTTGCAACTTCATTTTGCAACTTTAAGATGCTTATTAAAGTTTCGATATTCGTCCCATTTAGAGAAAGTATTTAATCGAACCTCCTTCATTGTATTATTTGGATCAGCTGGATCTCAAACTAGAATTGTATCATCTATATCTAAAGAAGTTCTTTTATCATCAGATAATGTCTCTATAAACGGATTGTTAAATTTAATTTCTTTTGTATTCTCATTAACTATAACAAAAGAGCTATCAGTTAATGCATCTTCTGCAGTAATATTAGTTCCTTTTTCTTTATTATATTCTATTATTCTTTCACAGAATTCATCATATCCATAAGAAGCATTTTCAAAAGCATAACGCGTTTGAATATCAAACGTAGGATTCTGTACAAAACCTCCACCTGGATATTTTCTATGAATAGCTCTAGAATTAATTATAGAAGTAATACTTGATTCAAATACGCCTTTAACGGTATTAGCACTAAATGGAATTTGAGTCTTTAAACCGTTTTCTCTAAAACTTTTATTAGCTCTTCCAATAAACGCACCTGCTAAACCCAAAGTATCAGATTGTCCAGAATTAAGACTTCTAGAAATTGCTTCTCCAATTCATTTATAAACCTGTTCTTCTTTTCCAGAATCATTTACTCAATCCGTAATATTACCTAAAGACTGAGCAGCTACCTCACCAATAAATCGATATACTCTATCAACAGTTCCTGTTTTTAGACCAGCCTGAATTAATGCAGAAATCATCTGAGACATTTCTGTTACTTCTGCCTCTGTTATTATATGATCTGCATTCATTTGAGCACCACCATATCTTGTAGAAATTTCAAATCAAAGAAGGTTTTCTTTAGTTGAATCAATAATTCTATTTGATTTGTCTCTGTTATAATTCTTATAAAATGACTTTGAATCATTTACATTCCTCATTCCAGATTTAATAGCAGACGCATTAATTACATATCCTATAAAATCTTCTTTTAAGTCATTATCACATACTATAGTGTATGTTATATCGTTATTTACTTCAGATCAATCTAGTCACCCGTTACTATTTATTTGTTCAGCATAAGCTCCTCCAAAAACTTGATCTAAATCGTATATAGATTCTACAACAGTTGTAATTTTTACGGTATCACCTATAACAAAACCCTTGTCGTTTACTTCTTGCCAACTAGCAGTAACAATGTTATCCTCGTTAGATACTGAATTTAATACGTAGTGAGATCCTAACTTTAATAATCCGTATGGATTACTGTCTTTATTAATTACTTTTCTAAAAACAGGAGTATTTGTTGTAATTCCTGGAACTCCACCTTTTCTCTTTTGATAATATTTAGAAATGTCAAAATTACTTCAATCAAAATCTTCAGATATCGGAATGTTATGCATTTTTTTGAACATTAACTCAGCAGAACTATGATTTGCATCAAGAGGACTTTTTCTTCTGATAGCATTTGTTATTTCATATTCTGCTCATTTTATTAATGTCAAAACACCTGTTTCTGGATCAACATAAGAGAAAATAGTTTTCTTATTTTTACCTACGGCACCATCTACATATGATCTATTAGCCATTCTAGAAAAAATAGGACTACTAAATCCAGCACCATCCTGAGATGTAAATTTATCAACATCACCAGTTATACTAAACACAGGAGCATTCGTATCTCATATTGATGCAACTTTTACTTTTGCGCCAACACCTCATTTTAAGTGTTGCAATAGTGGAGTATATGTAGCACCGCCATGAACAGTACGTTTATAATGCATGTTTAATCGAGATGCTTCAACTCTGGTAAAGAATTCTTTAGTGCCTCATGTGTTTTCTTTAACATTTTTGTCTAACTTCTTAATATCTGCATTTAATCTATTAATTTCTTTATTTAATATAAATTGTTGATCAGGATTTGATTCTAATTGTTGTATTTTTTCATCAACTTGGCTTTGTTTAATTTGAATTTCTTGACGTCATCTATCAACCTTTGTTAATCCTTCAGAATCAATTTTATTATTTTTAGAAATTGTTTTAAGTACTTTAGCGTCTACTCCATAATCATCTCCGAACAGAATATCATTAAATTGATTAGATAATAGTACATCAGCGTAGAAATGAGAATTCAATACAGGATTTAATTCTACTCTAACGTTATTTGAATCAAATTGACTATCAAAAGTAGATTGATTATAAGTTGGAATAATCTCCTCACCGGTTTCTTTATTAAATAATCTAAACGCCTTTAATGTATTTGAAGTAGGATCATACCAGTTTTGAAATTCTATAGGATCCGTTTTTTGAAAACTGTTAACAATTCTTTGTACGTCAGGATCAAGATAAGCATCTAATACAAAATGATTTTTAAATAATAATTTCGCATGTAATAATTGTTGTTCTTCTATTCTTTGTGTGAATAGAGTATCATCGGGATTACAATACGTGTAAAAGTTATTATAAACGGTTTCGTTTATATAGACTTTATCACCTATTTGTATTAAATCTGCTTCTGGCATATAATCAACGCCGTTTCCATTATTCGCTGTTCTACATAGTTCGTATAACTGTTCTTTTGAGTATCCCTCGAACCTTGTATGTAAATCATTTAATTCTGCGGAAATCGAATCAAAATCACTAGTTTCCGGGTCTAGATCTGCGGTTAAACCTAACGCTATTCTGTATCGATTTATTATATTCGTTATCTGTACTTTTGCTTTATATCCAAATCGATATTTTATTTCATCTTGAAGTAGTTTAGAACCTAAATCTCTATTAGGTTTTGAAAAAGATGCAGCTTCTTTTAATACGTTAGATAGTAGTAATCCGCTTCTTAACCGAATTTGCGTTGTTAAAAATTGAACAAGAAAGTGTGTATGCTTATCAGACAAACACGTTGTTTGTAAAGTTATTTTTCCGGAATTATGATAAAGATTATAATAGAAACTTTTAAGTATTGCCAATGTACTTAGTTCTCTAAAGTTCATTTGTGCAGATGTTTTATTTGTTCCTAAATAATCATAATCAGCTCTTGTAAATATATTTCCAATGGCAGATTTACCATTAGCATCAGGTTTTAATATATTTTCATCTCAAACAGTATGTCTTGTAGAAATACCATTATGTAATCCAGAACGTATATCTTCTAAATTTTTTAATCCTCCTCTTAATATAGATGTTGTTTTAAATATAGCAGATACTTGCTGGTATATAGGCAAGTCGTTTCCTACACCATTTTGTACCTGAGTCATTCTTGCTACACCATTCATTAAGCTAAGAAAACCAGCAGGAATAGAAAGTCTATAATAAGCACTTCCAGTAAAGGATAATTTACTAGTATTTGGTTTAAATTTATAATCATATGTTTCGTCTCCTGAAAGAGATGCTGCTAATGTGTGCATTATCGCTTCTTCTCAAGTTTTTCACATATTTTCTCCGTTAAAACCCGGCTGCTTAAATATATCTGCGTAATTAGTAGAAATTTGATAATCAAATAAAGCTTCAATCAAATCTTTTACTTTGTCTTCATCTACATCAGAACTTTTATAATTTCCTAATGAAAATTGAAACATTAATTCGTCATGAGGAGTTACAGTAACTATTAAATCACCTCCTCCTTTTAAGAAGCCTTTTAAAGTAAAGGTTTGTTTAGATCTATTGTATTCTATGTTATGATTAGTTAAAAATTCTTTATATTCTAAAGGATTTTTTCTAAATCTAGATACTTTATCTCTAATTGTATTTGCCAGTTCACCTTTTTGTCTATCTGTAATTCCATCCTCTAGTTTAATAGGAACTAATACGTTTCTTTTAAGTGTCGGATCATACATTATACGATATCCTTCAAATTGATAACGAACTACTCTTTCTCGCTGTTCATTTATCATTTCTCTAATGGTAGAATCTAACTTAGAATCAGATTTAAGAATGTGCTTAAGACCCAAAAGCTTTTTAATTACTTCTTTGTTTTCATATCCACCTTTTTTGATAAATTCGTTAATTAATCTTACTCAATTAATGTCGTTTCCTTTATCAAGTTCTTCTTTTAAGCTAGGGGTTCCTTCTTGTTCTATCCATTCAATCATTCTAGTAACAGCAAAATTGAATCCTTTGAATCCAATTGCATCTGTACTTTCTGTGATATCATTTAATTCATATTCTTTAAAATAATCTAACAGTGTTTTTAGCACTTCACTAGCATATTGTTCTGCAGAAGCAAACTCATTTGGATTAAATGAGGTATCATAAGATACATACGGTTTTACAGACATATACATGTCTAATGATTTTAAAGCACTGTTTTCAAACTCTGGCTTTATTTTTACAAACCCATCAAAGTCAGCTAAAAGATTATCGAAGAATTTTAAAGTAAAATATGTATCGTATAACTTATCTAATTTTGGTTCAGATAGTCTTCTTCCTTCGTATTCTGATATTGTAGAAGAAATAAGTCTAGAAAATTCAATTGGACTATCATAAGTATATGAAAACTCTTCTGTTGGAAATAACGTTTTACGTAAAGTTTTGATTAATTCAAGCTTATAATCATATAAATTATGATTTAAAATTGATACACCATCAGATTCTTTTTTGTCAACTTCTATTCTTTTTAAATCTTTGTCTAATAATACACGTTCAATCAAACCTCGTAAAAACAATCGTTTCATTTTATTGAAATCGCCTTCGTTTACTCCAAAATTTGAAGAAATATAATGTGCTTTTAAATGTGTTATTTCTCATGCGTTTGACAAAGGATCTCTTTTTTTAGATAAATTTCTAAAATTAGGTTTTCCAAAATCAGGACCAAATGATCCGTCGTTTATTGCTGCAATTATTGCTTCCGCATCTTCTGGTCTAAACGTATCTCTTATACGACTTTGTCAATCTCCTGGAAGTTTAACCAGGAGATTGACAGTCATATATTTATTAGAATTATAAATTTCGTTTGAACACTTTCCCATATTTATAATATAAATGTTATACAAGATTGATTTTCTTGTGCTTTTTCAATTAATGTATAAACAGCAAATCAGGCTTTAGTAACAGAATCAGACATATTATCATATCAATTCTCAAAATCTTTATCAACAGGAGTATTGGAATCTAATACTTTATCTGCAGCAAGTTTTAAATAACCGACATCTACTGTAGTAATATTTTCTCTAATTTCTGATGGCAGATTCTCTATTACTTTCGTAACAGATATTTCAGTAACAGGAGCTTCTGTATTTACTTGAGTAAATTTAATTTCTCCTTCCTGATTTAAAGAAAAATTAAACTTATAGTCAGTACCATCTAATGTTATCATTGCAGTATTTAATGACGAATTATCATTCCAAACTATATTAACATCTGGATTAGAATTTATTACTTCTTGAGCATCTCTGTTAAGATTTTGTTGTGCTCAATTAGCAAATGTAAATAATATATCGGATACACCACCATCGTTTAATGTAATAAACTGCTTATTGTTAGGATCATATACATAAAATCCTCCAAGTTTAATTGCATTCTGTCTAGCTCACGCATCTAATTTCTTTTTGGTTAATCTTCCTTCTATTTTTGTTAGATCAGATTTACCTTTGCTTATTTGTTCAACAGCTAGCGCTTCATCAGATTTCTTTTGAGCTTTCATTGCTTTAATTCCATTATTTCTAGCAGCGTTTACAATAGATTTATTATTTGTTATTTCATAACGAACACTTCCTATTGTTCCATATAAAGAACCATCTGAATCAATTGATACATTAGTATAAACAGATCGTTGCCCATCACTATCAACTACGATAATTTTATTTTTTATTAAGAAATATTCTTCAGATAATCCTTCACCTATTACTATACTACCTAAAAATTCACCTTCGATAAATTTCTTTAATTCATCACCTATTCTATCGCTGTTTGTTTTTTGTAAACGAACAACTTTGTGTTTATTACCAGCTCATAATCCAATTTCATTATCATTTTCGAATACGAGTTTTGGAGAATTAAATGATATACTTCCGTGTACCAATACTAATTCGTTATTCATAGAACGCTTTACTAACTTCCATCCGTTTTCATTTTTAATTATTACAGAATCTCCGTTTACAGTATTTTGTTCTATTTTAGCACCAGCAAATAAATCTAAAGGATTTTTATCATTAGCTACATTATATTGTTTACTTCCACTTCCTAGTTTAATAGTTATTGTGGTAGGTGAAGCTCTTAATATAGTTACTGTAGGAGTAGTAATATCTAATCCCGAGACATAAGTGGCCACAGATGCAGTAGGTAGTACAATTTTTTTATTGTTTAACCTATATTCTATTGGTTTTCCTTCATCGTCTGAAACTACTGTTACCACAATTTCACTTAAATTAGAAGTTTCTGTTTTGTGCGCAAGTAAACCCAACGATGTAAACTTAGCATTTGTTGACATCATGAATTGCCCACCTATATTTAATAGTGGAGGAATAATAGCTCCTAGATCAGTAAGTAATTCTCCAACATTCGTTTCAGATCTCATTCAATAACGATTTTCATTTCAATCTGTGCCAGGTGTATTGACAAGGAATTGATACTTAAACTTAGTATCGCTTCTTAAGAATGATTCCAAATCACCTTCTGGATCAACTGTAATATCATCCAATAAATGTAATATATCAATGTCAAACGGTTTAAAATATTTTACATCATTACTTTTAATAACGGTTTGATCATTTTTTATAGTTTGGCTTCTAGTAACGATACCTATAGTAAGTGTTCCATCCTTAAGGAAGTTTTCTATTTCCTCATCGGTCAATTCTCTTTTACCTTCTAAATATTGAAGCATTATTGAATCCTCGTCCCATAACGTTTTGTTTGTTTCTACTAATGATGCTCTATTTGCTTTTGCAATCATTAATACGTTTCTTGCCATTTCAATAGGGTTTGGATTCTCTACGTTTAATCATTGGTTTGCAGTTAAAGTTCCGATTTCAGATTCTACAGAGTACGCATCTCCTTTGGTATAAGTAAGTACTCTAAAATTTTCAGAAGCGTTATCTAATATATGATATTCTTCTTTAGATGCAACACCTTGTATTGTAAATTCAAATCCTTTCTGACGTTTATATTGAACGCCTTCTGATGTACTAGTATATTCAGCCCCGTTTCATTTAAATATATTATCTAGGAATTTTGAAAAATCTGAATCGTCTGGCCCCTTTGCATAAAAATATCTAAATAAAGCCGTTGTTAATAAAGCTCTACTATCATCACTTAATATTGAAATTCCTCCTAATGCGTAAAATAAATCAGATACGTCTGGATTAAACGTAAGTTGATCTACTTTTTGTGCTTGTGAATTACTTAAATATTTTTTAATCTCGTTTTTTTCTGCTAACGAAGCTTCGTTTTTACGTATCTTTTCTGCAATTCTTGTTAAA
>Ga0247611_10003546_pt1 | contig 22928 bp, 16 predicted proteins | sample 177DNAGHGhighgp2_FD_192422 | JGI IMG/M metagenome (GOLD analysis project Ga0247611, IMG submission 192422) | Sheep rumen microbial communities from Palmerston North, Manawatu-Wanganui, New Zealand - 1770 DNA GHGhigh gp2 | ecosystem: Host-associated > Mammals > Digestive system > Stomach > Rumen... | reverse complement strand
CTGATACTCCTGTTGGGCAATGTACGAGTCCACACGCTCGTCGTTGATGACAGCGCGGGCCTCCAAGGGTGAGGCCAGCACCAGTCCCTCGAGTGTGCGACAGCGACTCAGGGCGACATACACCTGACCCGGGGCAAAACTCTGGTTTGCATCGATGATGGCATGGTCGAACGTCAGGCCCTGACTCTTATGGATGGTGATGGCCCACGCCAGTCGCAGGGGCAGCTGCTTGAACGTTCCCTGCACCTCTGCCTCTATCTCGCGCGTTTTCTCGTTCAGCGTGTAGCGTGTGTTCTCCCACTCCTGAGGTTCTACCTCTATGGCCTCAGCGTCGCCCTCGCAATAGACGGTGAGGCGCTTCTCGTCGCAGTAGGTCACACGTCCGATGCGTCCATTATAATAGAGGTGTTCGTTCGACGGGTCGTTTTTGACAAACATCACCTGTGCGCCCTCCTTCAGCACCAGTGTCTCGGCTGTGGGATAGGCGTAGTCGGGGAACGTGCCCTTAATCTCCGCACGATACTGATAGGCGTGGCCAGGCAGCTTCTGCAGCTCCGACTCATTGTAGAAGTTGGCGAGGTTGTTGTGGGTGGTGAGGCGGATATAACCTTCCTCTCCCAAGGAGGGGCGATTGACGGCCCGGCTGTTCAGCTTTGCCAGTGTCTCAGCTGAGGGGTGGCCATTGCGTACCTCGTTCAGGATGCTGATGAACGAGGCATCCTGCTGGCGATAGACATGCTCCAGCTGAATGGTTACGTAGTCTATCTGTTGCAGGGCCTTCGAACCGAAGAAATAGGGCGTGTCGTAGTAGGGCTTCAGCATGCGTTCGTCCTCAGGCGTCACCACTGGCGTCAGCTGTGCCAGGTCGCCAATCATCAGCAACTGTACACCGCCAAAGGGCTGATTATGTTCACGGAAGCGACGCAACACCGCATCAATAGCATCGAGCAGATCGGCACGTACCATGGAGATTTCGTCGATGATGAGCAGGTCCATCGAAGCGATAATCTTACGCTTCTCACGGCCAAAGTCGAACTTGCTCTCCACCTTGGCTCCAGGCACGTAGGGCGAGAAAGGCAGCTGGAAGAACGAGTGGATGGTGACGCCACCTGCATTGATGGCCGCCACACCCGTGGGTGCCACGACTATGGGGCGCTTGCGCGATTGCTCCACCACCGTCTTCAGGAACGTTGTCTTGCCCGTTCCTGCCTTGCCTGTCAGAAAGATGCTGCGTCCCGTGTTCTCCACGAAGTCCCACGCCGTGTGCAGCTCGCTGTTCTGTTCCATCACAATCTGGTTTTGATGGAAAAGGAACTATTCTGCAATGACCTCTAAGGCGCGACGGACGATGTCGCTCTCCTCGTTGATGACAGAATAGTACTCGCTCATGTCCCAGAGGTCACGGGCTATGAGGGCCTTCAGCTGCAGGCGCAGCTGAGGCAGGGTGCGCTGCTGCTCATCGTCGTCCTTAGGCTTGATGTTCTGCTTGGCAGCCTCAGCAATGATGGCATCGATGAGCGACTGGGGCACCTCGAACTGCTGCTTGAACTGCGAGAAGTCGGGGTATTTCTTCTTGAGCTGCTTGCGGTTATTGTCGACGTAGCGCAGGTTCTGCTGGATGATGATGCTCTTGGCCGCGAGCTGACGGTGGAAAGCCGTATAGCGTGTGGTGTCGAGGGGCACGAAATAGTCGGGCATGATGCCTCCACCGCCATAGACGGCACGATGCTCACGCAGGGTCTCGAAGCGCAGGGAGTCAGCGAAGTGGATGCTGTCCTGATTAGTCAGCTCACCATGCTTCAGGCGGTTGACGACATCCATGGCGTAGTCCTTCTGCTTACCCTTCTCATAGGGCTTCTGGATGCAGCGGCCAGCAGGCGTGTAGTAGTGGGCAATGGTGAGACGAATCATGGAGCCATCGGGCAGGTCGATGGGACGCTGGACAAGGCCTTTGCCAAAGGAGCGACGACCAACAACGCGACCACGATCCTGATCCTGAACGGCACCAGTGACAATCTCAGCGGCAGAGGCTGTGTACTCGTCGATAAGCACCACAATCTTACCCTCGCGGAAGATGCCGCGACCATCGGCACGATAGTCCTGGCGAGGCACGCGGCGTCCCTCGGTATAGACGATAAGGTCGTTGCCACCAAGCAGCTCGTTGGCAATGTTGACTGCTGCCTGCAGATAGCCGCCACCATTCTCCTGCAGGTCGAGCACGAGGTCGTGGGCACCCTGCTGCTGCAACTCCTTCAGGGCGTCGCAGAACTCCTGATGGGTAGTGGCGCCGAAGTTGCCGATGCGTATATAGCCGATGCCAGGACGGATGATATAGGCAGCATCGATGCTCTTAACGGGAATCTTGTCGCGGGTGACGGTGAAGGTCAGACGGTCCCTGATGCCTGTGCGTACCACGCCCAGAACCACCTTGGTGCCCTTGGGTCCACGCAGACGCTTCATAATCTCCTCCTTCGACATCTTGACACCGGCAATGGCTGTGTCGTTGACGCTGACGATGCGGTCGCCGGCAATGATGCCCACCTTCTCCGACGGGCCGTTGGTGACAGGCTGGATGACCATCAGCGTGTCGTCGATCATATTGAACTGCACGCCGATACCCTCGAAGTTACCCTGCAGGGGTTCGTTCAAGGCCTCTACTTCCTTGGGGGTGGAGTAGCTGGAGTGAGGGTCGAGCTTCTCGAGCATACCGCGTATGGCATCCTCCACGAGCTTGTTCTCGTCGACGCTGTCAACGTAAAGGTTAGTGGTGGCTATCTCAGCTATCTGCAGCTTTCGCAGGGGCGAGTTCTCGCCCATGTTGACACGCATCTGGGCGAAACAGCCCAGAGTGAGCAGCGACAGAATCGCTGCGCACAGGAAACGTTTATTCATATTGGTCTTCTTCAGGTTTATCTTCCTCAATGACGAGGTTATCGATGATAAAGTTCTGGCGTTCCATGGTGTTCTTGCCCATGTAGTACTCCAGCAGTTTCTGCACCTGGTCGGTCTTATGAAGTGTCACCTGCTCCAGACGGATGTCGGGGCCGATGAAGCCGGCAAACTCCTCAGGAGAGATTTCGCCAAGTCCCTTGAATCGGGTAATCTCGGGATCAGGTCCCAGCTCGGCGATGGCCTTCAAGCGCTCCTCCTCGCTGTAGCAGTAACGGGTGATGAAGTCGCTCTTGGCAGCCTGCTGTTTGCTGTTGGCATTCTTCTCGTCTTCAGCAGCCAGCACCTGCTTGTTCTTAATCTTTGTCCGTTTGTTGCGCACACGGAACAAAGGTGTCTGCAAGACGTAGACATGGCCCTTCTTGATGAGCTCGGGGAAGAACTGCAGGAAGAAGGTGATGATGAGCAGGCGGATGTGCATGCCGTCGACATCGGCATCAGTGGCCACAATCACCTTATTGTAACGTAGGGTGTCGAGACCTTCCTCGATGTCGAGGGCTGCCTGCAAGAGGTTGAACTCCTCGTTCTCATAGACCACCTTCTTAGTGAGTCCGAAGGTGTTGAGGGGCTTGCCTCGCAGCGAGAAGACGGCCTGTGTGTTCACATCGCGGCTCTTGGTGATGGAGCCACTGGCTGAGTCACCCTCAGTGATGAAGATAGACGACTCCTCCTTCCGGTCGTTCTTGGCGTCGCTGAAGTGTATGCGGCAGTCGCGCAGCTTGCGGTTATGCAGATTGGCTTTCTTGGCACGCTCGCGTGCCAGCTTGGTGACACCAGCCATCGCCTTGCGCTCGCGTTCGCTCTCCTTGATTTTATTCTCGATGACCTCGGCCACATCGCTGTGGATGTGCAGGTAGTTGTCCACCTCCTGCTTGATGAAGTCGCCCACGTACTTATTAATAGACACCCCGCCATCGGGCTCCATCGTCAGCGAGCCCAGCTTAATCTTCGTCTGGCTCTCGAACAACGGCTCTTCGACGTTAAGAGCGATGGCAGCCACGATGCCGGCACGAATGTCGGCATACTCGTACTTGCCGAAGAACTCCTTGATGGTCTTGGCGATGTGCTCCTTGAAGGCACTCTGGTGAGTACCGCCCTGTGTGGTGTGCTGGCCATTGACAAAGGAGTAGTACTCCTCGCCATACTGGTTGGCATGGGTGAAAGCAATCTCGATGTCGTCGCCCTGCAAATGAATGATGGGGTAGAGCGAGTCGTTGGTCATACGGTCCTTCAGCAAGTCCTCCAGTCCATGACGGGAGAGGATGCGCCGCCCGTTGTACATGATGGTTAGACCAGTGTTCAGGTAGGTATAGTTGCGCAGCATCGTCTCCACGAACTCATCGTGGAACTGATAGCCCACGAACTTCGTGGCGTCGGGCTCGAAGTAGATGTATGTGCCGTTCTCGTCCTGTGTCGGCTCCGTGGTGTCGCTCACCAGCTTGCCACACTCGAAGACAGCGCGACGCACCTTTCCTTCACGGAAGCTGGCCACCTCGAAGTGGCTGGACAGGGCGTTGACAGCCTTCACACCCACACCGTTCAGGCCAATGGACTTCTTAAACGCCTTCGAGTCGAACTTGCCACTCGTGTTAAGGATACTCACCGACTCGATGAGCTTGCCCTGAGGGATGCCGCGACCATAGTCGCGCACAGAGATACGCAGATTGTCCTCCACGTTCACCTCAATGCGGTCGCCGGCCTTCATCTTGAACTCGTCGATAGAGTTGTCAAACACCTCCTTCAACAGAACGTAGATGCCGTCCTCGGGTGACGAGCCGTCGCCCAAACGACCGATGTACATACCAGGACGCAGACGGATATGCTCCAAACCGGTCAGGGTCTGGATGTTATCGTCGTTATAGTCAACGGTTTGCGGTTGAATGATGTTGCTTTCTTCTTCCATTTCTTATAGCCCCTTCTTATAACACCTTCTTCTCTTGTGCTGCTCGTGGTCAAAGTACATCCACTGGCTCTGCACCTTGCCGTTTGTCTCCATCTCCACGTGTGTCTCACCCCACTTGAAGCCATACTTCTGGTAAATGGGAATGAGGTCGTAGAACAGCAGGGCATTGGCACCCTTGGCACGATACTCAGGCAGGACACCGATGAGCAGGCAGTCGACGATGTCAGTCTTCTTCCACTTCAAGGCGCGCAACAGATGCCACCAGCCAAAAGGCAGGAGACGGCCTTTGCGACACTTCTGCAGAGCCCGCGACAGCGACGGAATGGTGATGCCCACACCAATGACGTTATGATCCTCGGTGTTCCAGTCCTCGATAATGCAGAGCATCTCCAGGTCCACAAACTTGAAGTACATGTTCACATATTCATCAATCTGGCGTTCTGACATCTCTGAGTAGCCATACAGATGGCCGAAAGTCTTGTTGATAACCTCGAACACGCGGTGACCGTACTGCTTGGGGCCGAAGATATCAGCCTTCACCAGTTTCTTCACATGCAGGTTGTAACGCTCCATGCACAGCTCAGCCACGCGTTTCATCTTCTCCGGCATGCCACTCTCGGGCACAAACACCTTGTACTCCACGTAGTCGTTGTCCTTCTCGTAGTCCTCCATCTGCTCCATGAGCTGGGGGTAGTACTCGAAGTTATATTCCGTAGCCATTGTGCCCAACTGGTCGAAACCCTTGGTCAGCATGCCTTCAGGGTCCATGTCGGTAAAGCCCAGAGGACCGATTATCTCCTTCATGCCCTTCTCACGTCCATAGTCCTCGACGGCTTTCAGAAGAGCACGCAGCACGTCAATATCATTGATGAGGTCGAGCCAGCCGAAACGCACGGCAGGACGGTCCCACTGCTTATTGTAACGATGGTTGATGATGGCTGCCACACGTCCTGCCAGCTTGCCATCCTTGTAAGCCAGATAATATTCTGCCTCACAGAACTCAAATGCAGAATTCTTGTCTTTGCTCAGCGTACGCAGTTCATCGCTGTAAAGGTTAGGAGCATCATAGGGGCTATCATGATAAAGGTCATAATGCAAGTCAATAAAGGTCTTCAACTCACGCTTTGTCTCGACCTTCTTAATTATAATTTCTGCCATTTTTGCCTTATTTTTTTGATTGATTCCGCAAAGATACATTCTTTTTTTCAAAAAAGCGCAGAAAAGTTTGGTTTTTTCATCCATTTAAGCTACTTTTGTAACCAAATAGCAATTTACTAACTGAAATGATGATTATGAAAAAGACTCTTTGTGTAGCAGCCCTGTCGCTGCTGATGTCAGGTGTCGTAATGGCACAGGACGGTAACAAGAAACAAGGTAAAATCAGGTCTTGGAACTTTGTAGAAGCACAGGCAGGCCTGGATTGGACCACTACTAATGCAAACATCACCAAACTGCTGATGCCTCAGGGCGCTCTAAGCTTTGGTCATTACTTCACCCCAGTTGTCGGTGCCCGTCTGCATGTCTCTGGTCTTCAGGCTAAGAGCCGCTTCGAGAGTGCATATTATAACCTGGACTATAAGTGGAACTATCTGACCACCGATGCCGACCTGTTGGTAAATATCAGTAACCTGTTCTCGAAGAACTATGCCCGTCCTCTGAACCTCATCTTTGTAGGAGGCTTGGGATTGAACTATGCCTGGGACAATGATGAACTGATGAATATGAGGGCCCCTGCGGAGGTAGTTCCCCTGGCTTGGGACGATAACCGCTTGTGCCACAACCTGCGTGCTGGTCTTCGTCTGGAGACCAACGTCACCAAGCCTCTTGGTGTGTCGCTGGAGGTGGCTGCCAACTCACTGGATGACCGCTTCAACTCGAAGACTAACGACCAGGACGACTGGATGATTAGTGCACTGGTAGGTGTGAGCTATCGCTTCGGTCTGACGCGTGAGAAGCCCAGAAAGGTTGTCCGTCAGATTGAGGAAGAGGTTTGGGAGGAAGTGCCCGACACCATTCTCGTTAAAGACAAGCGCCCCATCGTGAAGGAAGAGCAGAAGAAGATCGAAGAGGTTATCTTCTTTGAGATTTGCCAGAGCGACGCCAATGCTGCCCAAGGTACCGAGAAGGCCATCAAAGACGTGGCTGACCTGATGAAGACCTCGGAGGATGCTACCTTCACGCTGACTGGTTATGCTGATAAGGGCACAGGTAATCCCACCATCAATAAGATGTATGCCCAGAAACGTGCTGACAACGTGACCAACAAGCTCATCAAGGAGTATGGTCTGGATCCCAGCCGTCTGAAGAGCGACTCAAAGGGTGACACCGTTCAGCCGTTCGAGGAGAACGACAAGAACCGTTGCGTCATCATCACTGGTGAGGGAACCTTCAAGGTGACTAATTACGAGGAGTACGAGACCAAGAAGGTGACAACCAAGAAAGTGAAGAAGATTGTAACCCGCGATATCGTCGAAGAGGTTTACGACTAATCATACTGGTGTCGATGTCTTACGGCAAATGAGTAAGACATGACTTTTATCCGCGAGGGTGGTAGCAAAGATATAAGTGCTGCCACCCTCGCTCAGTTTCAGGCGGCTGCGTAGCTGTGCTACCGTCAATGGAAAATTGCGTACGGTAATGTTGGCCTGGGTGATACCGGCAAGGGCTGTGCGCAATTCGCGCTTGTTCAGCGTCGTTATGGCATCGATGTGGAATGCTCGGCCAGGGAAATCTACCACCAAGCTGTCGCTGACAAACAAGTGTCTGTTAGGTGCCAACGCACTGACACCGAAAGTGTTGGCAACTTCATTGAAGCAACCGGCCTTCATGATGGAGGCATTGGGTTCGTAGAGGTGTTGAGAGGTGAGAGAGAGAGTAAGAGGAGAGAGAGTTGCTTGGGGGCATAAGGGGTGCGCTACAAACACACTGTCATCATTCACACAGAGTACAGAGAACTCACTCTCTTCTCTCCCCTCTAGAACAAGCAACAGCTCCTTACACTCATTCTGTACGGAGACGATATGAACTTCATGGACATAACTCTCGCCAAGGTCCTGAACGGCCTTGCGCCAATCGAGCATAGGCGAGAGCTTGATGATGACACGGTCGGCCTTCTCCAACAGCAAGTCACGCAGGGCCACGACATCAGGTGTGCAGTCGCTGATGCCATAGGTACGTTGCCCGTGGTCATCGCGACGTGCCGGATCAATATAGATAAGGTCAACATGTGGCATCTGGTGCAGATACTCCACACTGTCACAACAGACCACTTCGGCCTTCAGTCCAAGAATGTCAAAATTATGGCGGGCGATATCGCAAAGATGCTCCTGTCGCTCCACGTAGACCACTTCCTGAAAGCCTTGGGCCATAAACGAGAAATCAACACCAAAGCCGCCTGTGAGATCCGCCATCCGATGGCCACTGCCAGCAAGCCGTGCCTTGTAGTTTGCTGTCTGCTCACTGGAGCACTGCTCCATGGAGAGATGTGGGGGATAAATAATCCCGTCGGTAGCTGCCCAAGAGGGCAGTTTCCGACGGGCTGTCTGACGACCAGCTATCTGGTCGAGGGCAAAGGGTAGGTCGATATCAGGGTTCTTGGTACCCTTAAGTGCCAGTTGCCTGATGTCATCATCGGCATGGGCACGGATGAATTCGGCCGTTGTTTCGTTCAATGCTTTTTACCCTTTACTCTTTTTTACTTTTTATCGCATGGCGAAGAAGTAGCCACCACCAACGGCAGTACGCACCTGATAGAGGCCAGCCTCATCGGGCTTCACTGTCAGCTGCATGTCCTTGTCGGCCAGTGTGGTGATGGTGCCATCCTGATTGAAGCGGAAGAGCTCGGTGGTCTTACCGTTCTGCTCCAGTGACCAGATGTTCTGCTGCTTGTCGTACTTGAAGTAGCTCAGTTCACCGGTGGGAGCCTTAATCTCATAACCGTCCTTCAGGGTGGTCACAGCATAGTAACGGCCATCGCTGCCCAGCACCTGCTTTGTCTTGCCGATGTTGGCGTGCATGGGATTGTCGCCAGTCCAGAACTCGATGGTGTTGAGCACCACAGAGTCAACAAACAGACAGACACTACCAACGATAGGCATGAGAATGAAGCCTACAATGGCGTTGATGAACTTGTTACCAGTCATGTTACACTGCCACTTGGCATAGCTGTTGAACAGGCTGAAAGAGCCGATACAAGAACTGTAGAGCAGGGTGCCCATCATGAGGCAAGCCACCACTTTCAAATTTAACTTCTTCATAGTTTTCCTTGATTTTGTTAATGATTAAACAATTATTTCCGCAGAATTTTCTTTCCGTTGCGTATGACGATGCCACGATAGCCATTGTCCACCTTCTGACCAGAGAGGTTGTAGCTGGCACCTGTCAGCTCATCGCTCTTGACGTCGTCAATACCCGTTGATACGGACTTGAAGATGAGCTTGTCAATGTTGCACTGCTTACCCTTGATGGTGATACGCAGCACATACTCGCCCTTGGGCAGCTGGATGGCTTTGGGTGCCGGATTCGTTGTGCTGGTCGGCACGGCAATTTTCTTGTATGTATTCCAGTTGTTACTTGCCGTCTGGGGTACTTCAAGCGTAAACAGCGTAGTGGTCGATGAGCTGTTCTTGCGCTGCACCGTGAACTTCGAGCCTGTAACGCCTGAAGAGACAACTGCCTCACAGGTGTATTTGCCAGCCTCGGCAACGTTGACCGTGTACTCCATCCACTCGTCAGCTTCGGTATAACCGATGGCCTTGCCGCCATTACCATTCACGATGTCCACACCTTCAGCCGTACGGAAGCTGGCATCTCCCTCGTTTTTGGTGCTGGTGTCGTGGTAGGAGTAGCCTTCGCCAGCCTTGTCGTAGTTCTCTGCCTCCAGTGTACCTGGAATAGCGATAACGTCGTTGTAAGGTTCACGCTTTGGCTTGACGGTCAGGGTGCTGGCAGTCGATGACTTCGATTTGCCCTCGGCATCGGTGACGACAGCGGTGATGGCCTGAGTACCATAGGCCACAGGCACATAATCGAACGTATAAGGTTCTTCTTTCATCGTTGCTATGCACAGTCCGCTGGCATAGACATCAACTCGGGCCACGGTGCTGGTCTTCGAAGAGGCCGTCACCGAGATGGTTGTCACGTCGCCCACCTCAAGCGTGGACTTGTTCTTGCTGACCGTACAGGTCATGGTCTTGTCTTCCGCATAGGGATAGATTGTCAGGCTCTTGATATAATAGCCGCCCTTGTCGGTGTTCAGACAGAGAATGTGGCGACCTGCCGTCAGCTCTTTGATAAAGACACCATGCAGTTTCTGGAAGTTGGTCTTGCTGCCTGTAGAGGGCACCTCCACGATATTCGAATAGTAAGTCAGGTCATCGAGACCGTATTCCGAGATATGGAGGGCACCGCCATTGCTGGCTGCTGCCACCTCAGCATCAAACTGGTACAGACCAGCCTCCTTCACGTCGACAGTGTATTCCATCCAGCCATCAGCCTGTGTGGCAGTAGTGGCATTGCGCCCCACACCTTTGTTATAGGTAACACCAGAAAGACCCTTGTCATACTCGCCGGTATTGATGGTTCCAGGCAGTTCTATCGGCTCTCCGTTGTAAGGCTCACGCTTGGTCGTACCACTCTGCACGGAGATACGGCTCTGACGCTCATATTGTTTGCCGTCGTTGGTATAGACAATTGCTTTCAGCGTACGTGTTCCCGAGGCAGCAGGTGTGTAGTTGGTGACGTAGGGTTCCTCCGTCATCTCAGCTATCAGGCTGGTGCCGTCATACAGTTCCACCTTCTCAATGGCGATGTCAGGATTCTCGGCCTTGGCATCATCAGTGATGACTGTGCGCACTTTAACGGGTGTCACATCACCCTTGGCCATCTTGAAGTCCCTGGTCTTAATATACACGCCCACCCGCTTCTTCATGCCGGGATAGGGGCTCTTGGCTGTCAGTGCATCTTCTGTCTTCATCCAGTCGCGCAGCCAGGTCATGGCAGGACGGTCCTTACCGTCTTTTATCAGACCGGAGATACCACGGGCAATGACATTGCCTTGAGCATCCTTCTCCTCAATCCACGTATTACCGTAGATATATCCCCACAGCGTGATACCGGCACAGTGCTCCAAACCCCAGAGATAGGGAATCTGCTCCTTATAGCGCTGTTCCTGCAGAGCGTCGTTACGAGTGCCTATATCATACTCTGTGATATACATCGGCATCTTCAGCGCGTTGTGGATTTTCTGTTCTGAAGACTTTAATTTGCTGAGATCGCAGTCCGTCAGGTCATGCGACTGACAGCCATAGGCGTCAATCGGTGCACCGCCATCACGTATGGCTTGAACCAGAGTTATAAACTGGTCGGTATTCCACTGGAACGTGTTGAAGTCGTTGTAGATGAGGATGGAGTTCGGATAGCGCTCGTAGGCCATCTCAAAGGCTTTGATGAGCCAGTCATAACCGGTCTTACCGCCACCGCCGAGAGCATCCTTGATGTAGTGGGTGTCGGGCTGATGACCATCAATAGCCTCATTCACCACGTCAATCATAGCAAGCTTGGCGTACTTCTTCTTGACACCGTCAACCCAGTTTACAATGGCGTTATAACGGTTAGGAAGCGACAGGTTCTTTACCCAACTGGGGAATTGCGAACCCCACACAAAAGTATGGAACTTGAACGGGAAATTGTGGTTCTTTGCATAGTTGACACAATTATCAACACCTCCCCAATTCCAACTGGTCTGGCTGCTGCCTTGAACGGAAGACCACTTCGACTCGTTCTCGGGCGTTATCTGATTCCAAAGTGTATAGTACTTTTCTTTACCATAGTCCACCTGACCGCTGGTAGTGATGTTGCCCAGGAATTTGTCGGGGTTCTTTGACAGCTGTGCATTAGCCTGCAATGAAGCAAGACCGACAGCAGCTGTAATGAAGTAATTTTTAATGCTCATTGGTTTTTGTTTTAGTTATTTGGCTGCAAAGGTACGCACTTCACGTGACATGCCATTTGCATTATGTTTCAAATCCTTTATTTTTTCCATGCTTTCATCGACTGCAACGCCACACTCAGCACAATCAGCCCGATTCCGATGTAAAACGAGAAGTTCAGCTCCCTGCCCTCACCAAAGATGAGGAAGGCCAGGATAATGGTGTAGCAAGGCTCCAAATTATACGTCAGATTGACGGTGAAAGCCGATAGCCGTTTCAGGGCCTGAATCTGCAACAGGTACATGCCCACGGTACAGAACAGGGCATGGCAGAGCATGAACCACAGGTTTGTGCCATCAGGGACGACCACCACTGGTTGCTGACTGGGTAAGACCTGCAGATAGAGAGGAATGATGGCGGTCATGGCCACCAGTCCGCCCGACATCTGGTACATCAGTACTGTGCGGCTACGCACACCCACGCTTACCTTTTTATTACAAATGGCATAGAGGGCACAGACGGCCGACGACACCACACCAATCATAATGCCATAGCGATAGCGGGCATCGAGTGAGAAGATGCAGAGCACGCCTGCCACCGTCACTAACGAGAAGAACAGCTCCAACCACGAGAAGCGCTTCTTCAGAATCATGGGCTCGAACAGCGCCGTGAAGAAGCCTATCAGCGAGAAGCAGATGACGCCGATGGATACGTTCGATGCCTTGATACTGCCATAGAAAAGCATCCAGTGCAGTCCCAGCAGGGCGCCACAGCCACAGAGTTGCAGGAACTTCCTCCATCCCACGCGGGGCAGTCCTGTGAACACCAGCAGAATGGCACTGGTCAGGAGCATGCGGTACCACACAATGTCCACCTCGTTCAGCGTAATCAGCTTGCCAAACAAGCCTGTGAAGCCTGCCAGCAGCACACTGAGGTGCAGTTGCATGAAACCCTTCTTCGTCTCGTTCATCATTTCATTATAATAGAGTTGGTGGGCACCTTGTCCCATGAGAACAATGGAATCAAATCCGTTGGTGCTACAGGGGCTGGCTCAGCCAACAGACCAGCCTGATGAGCCAGCAGTCCTATGATTTCCTGAGCAGAATAACGCTCGCGCAGTGAGGCCATGCCCAGGCTCTGGTCACGCTTCGACAGTCGCTGTCCCTGCTGGTTACACAGCAGTGGCAGATGAGTGAACTGTGGAGCCTTGAAGCCCAGCAGCTCTGCCAGCCATATCTGCTGTGGTGCCGACAACAGCAGGTCACAGCCACGCACCACCTCTGTCACACCCATCAGGGCATCGTCGATGACCACAACCAACTGATAGGCCCAAGCGCCATCCTTGCGTCGTATGATGAAATCACCCACCTGCTCCGCCAGATTCACACTATGCTTACCATAGTGCCCGTCCACGAAGGTAACCGTCTCGTCGGGCACCATTAGGCGTGTGGCAGCAGGAACACCCGGTAGTGGTGTTTTGTTCCGGCACGTCCCAGGATACACCACCCGTCCGTCGCTCTCATGAGGAGCCTGTGTGGCCAGCAGGTCGGCTCGTGTGCAGTAGCATGGATAGGTCAATCCCCGTTGTCCGAGTTCTTGGAAGTAATGCTCGTAGACCTCTGAACGCTGGCTCTGATACACCGGCTCTCCGTCCCACGACAGTCCCAACCACTGCAAATCGTCCATCAGCAGATCGGCATACGCCTGACGCGAACGCCCTCTGTCAATGTCCTCGATGCGCAGCAGCCACTGCCCCTCCCGACTCTTGGCCGAGAGCCACGACAACAGCGCACTGAACACATTGCCCAGATGCATGCGACCCGTGGGTGACGGTGCAAAACGACCAACTACTTTCTCCATACCTGCGAAAAACGCTGCAAAAGTACAAAAAGTAGGGCCAAAAACAAAGAAACTCGTTTCTTTTTTGTAACTTTGCGACAAATTCATAATATCATCACGACATGAGCAGACTGATTATTGACGCACACAGCCATCTTTGGCTGAAGCAGGACACACAGGTTGACGGCAAGCGCATTCTGACGCTGAAGAACGGACGTAGTATCTTTATGGACGAAGAGGTACAGATGATTCCACCGTTTATCATCGATGGACGCAACACGGCTGAGGTGTTCCTCTCGAACATGGACTATGCACAGGTGGGTGGTGCTGTGGTCGTTCAGGAGGTGATTGACGGTTGTCAGAACGACTATCTCACTGAGGTGCAGCGCACCTGGCCCGACCGCTTCTTCTGTATGGGTATGGCGTGGAACGTGGCTGAGGCTGAGGCTGTCATCAAGGCTGGCCTGAAGGGCATCGCCTTTCCGGGCCATCGCATGAAGGAGCCGCTGCAGACGCTGATGCCAGTGTTCAAGCTGATGGAGGAGAAAGGACTTGTGCTGTCGATGTGTCTGGCTGACGACGAAGACCAGATAGCCCAGATGGCAGAGGTCATACAGGAGTGCCCTCGTATGAAGGTGGCCATTGGCCACTTCGGCATGGCCAATACCCCGTCGTTCAAGTCGCAGGTCATGCTGGCGCGTCGTGGTGAGAATGTCATGATTGAGTCGGGTGGCATCACGTGGCTCTACCATCCTGAGTTCTATCCCTACCCCACTGCAGTCCGTCGTATTCGCGAGGCTGCCGACTGGGTAGGCATGGACCGCCTGATGTGGGGCTCCGACTATCCGCGTACCATCACAGCCATCACCTACCGCATGTCCTACGACTTTGTGGAGAAGAGTGTTGAGCTCAGCGATGAGGACAAGGCGCTGTTCTTAGGCGAGAATGCGCGACGCTTCTATGGTTTCCAGAACCTGCCTGACTTGCCCTATATTAAGAATATGTCGGAGTAACCACAGCTGTTTCTACAGCAGTGCCAGAGCGCGGTTCTCTGCTGCTTCCATCTGCTCACGCTCTCCCGGACCTTTGTCGTTCTGACCACAAAGGTGCAGTATGCCGTGTATGATGACACGATGCAGCTCCTCGTCGTAGGGGCGTCCGAACTGCTCTGCGTTGGTGCGTATCGTGTCCAGCGAGATTACCAGATCCCCGTTAAGCATGTCGCCTTCGCAATAGTCGAAGGTAATGATGTCCGTGTAGTAGTCGTGCTGCAGGTATTCGCGGTTCACCTGCAGAATGTGCTCGTCGTCACAGAACAGGTAGCCCACTTCTCCGACGCGCTTACCATAGGTAGCGGCAACCCGGCGTATCCAGGCCGTCGTGTCGCGCCTCTTAATCTTGGGGAACTTCACCCCCTCTGCACTGTATGTAATCATAGCTTTCCGTTGTTATAGTTCCTATGGCAGATACTGGCTGACGTCGACGCCGAAGTGTGCCAGTTCGCGCACAGCACTGCTGGAGAGACTGGCCAGTTCCGGCTCACAATAAAGCAGTATGGTTTCTATGCCGCCCAGACGACGGTTGAAGTCGGCCTGCCACTGCTCATACTCGAAATCGCTGACGGAGCGCACACCCTTGACAATGAACTGTGCACCGACAGACTTGGCAAAGTCCATGGCAAGCCCCTGATAAATCTGCACATCGACGAGAGGCTGATTGCTGTACACCTGACGAATGGCAGCTGCACGCTCTTCGGCAGGGCTCATGTTGGGTTTGTTGACGTTATCGCCAACAACGCCGATAACCAGCTTGTCAAACAGCGGCAAAGCCCTGTTCACAATACTGGCATGGCCAATGGTAAACGGGTCGAAAGTGCCCACAAAAACTCCTGTTTTCATATTTCGTGGGCAAAGTTACAAAAAGTCGAGCGCAAAACAAAGAAACTCGTTTCTTTTTTTGCCGAGACACATTAACTTCGCGACTTTTGTCGCAAAGTTACGAAAATAATCTGAGAAAATTACTTTTTCTTGAAGGTATCTTGTGAAAGTTCCTTGAAGAAGTCGTGATTCAGGATAACGCAAATCTTCTGCAACAAGCCTGAGGATATGTCCTTGCGGCTGAAAATGTTATAAACATTTGTACGCTCACAGTTAATCTCCTTTGCGAGCCATGTCACAGGCTTGTCTCTCTCTTCCAACACCTGCTTGATTCTTTGTCCGATGTGCATACGTTTGATAATTGGTGAGTTTGTGTTAGTTATACTATCTGTTTCGGGGACAAAGGTAAGAAAAAAAATGAAACGACCACGATAAATACCGTGAATCTTATTGTACAAGTGTCATTTTGTTAGAAAAAAGCCCTGTTTTCACTCAAACAGTGAGGGTTCCATGATGTTGCCGGAATAGGGATTCCGACCGAAATGGCGATAAGCCAGCTCTGTCACCATACGACCGCGAGGGGTACGCTTGATGAAGCCTTCCATAATGAGGAAGGGCTCATAGACCTCTTCGATGGTGCCGGCATCCTCGCCAATGGCAGTGGCAATGGTGGTGATGCCCACAGGCCCGCCACGGAACTTGTCGATGATAGTCAGCAGAATCTTGTTGTCTATCTCGTCGAGTCCGTACTGGTCGATGTTCAGTGCCGTCAGGGCCACACGCGTAATCTTGGTGTCGATGCGTCCGTCGCCACGTACCTGTGCAAAGTCGCGCACTCGACGCAGTAGGGCGTTGGCTATACGTGGCGTGCCGCGTGAGCGACCAGCAATCTCCAGCGCAGCGTCCTCCGTGATGGGCACACCCAGTATGCTGCTGGAGCGCTCGATGATGCGCTGCAGCGTCTCCGGCTCGTAGTACTCCAGGTGCATGTTGATGCCGAAGCGTGCACGCAGAGGGGCTGTCAGCAGACCGCTTCGCGTGGTGGCACCCACCAGCGTGAAGGGGTTCAGGTCTATCTGTATGCTTCGTGCCGACGGACCTTTATCTATCATGATGTCGATGCGATAGTCTTCCATAGCCGAGTAGAGATATTCCTCGACTACGGGCGAGAGACGGTGAATCTCGTCGATGAACAGCACATCGTTCTTCTCCAGCGACGTCAGGATGCCTGCCAGGTCGCCTGGCTTGTCGAGCACAGGGCCACTGGTAATCTTGAAGCCCACGCCCAGCTCGTTGGCAATGATGTTCGACAGCGTTGTCTTGCCCAGTCCTGGGGGACCGTGCAGCAGCGTGTGGTCCAACGGCTCACCACGATACTTGGCAGCCTCGACGAACACCTGCAGATTCTCTACAATCTTCTGCTGGCCGCTGAAGTCACTGAAGCTCAGCGGTCGCAGGGCGTTTTCAAACTCTTTCTCTCCGTTTGAGAATCGCTCTTCGTGGATGTCGAAATCGTCGTTCATCATCTTTCAGAGCACAAAGGTAGTGCAAATCAATCGAAATACCAAATAATCGCCCCACTTTCACGAAAAAAACTCCATGAGTTTTGAATACTCATGGAGTTTCGCGCAAAAGTCATGGAGTTTTTTTCAAAACTCATGGGGGGTTACCACACAAGGGCTCGCTTCTCCTTTGAGATGAACATCTTGTCGCCCTGTTTGATGCCGAAGGCCTCGTACCAGCTGTCAATCATTGGCAGGGCAGCCATCACACGCAGGCGGTTGGGCGAGTGGACATCGCTATTGACGAGCATAGCCGTATATTCAGGCGTTGAGTTGCTGGCCCAGACACGGGCGTTGGCCAGGTAGAAGCGCTGGGCGGGCGTGAAGCCTTCAACAGTCTTCAGGGGCTCCTGCTTCATGCGGTTCTCGAAGGCACGATAGGCAATATTCAGTCCACCGTTGTCGCCAATGTTCTCACCCAGAGTCTTCTGTCCGTTCACCTTCAGTCCAGGAACAGCCTCCTGCTCTGAGAACCAGTCTGCCAGCACCTTGGTACGCTCGTCGTAGCGGGCCTTGTCGTCAGCCGTCCACCAGTTCTTCAGGTTTCCGTCCTTGTCGAACTGACAGCCCTGGTCGTCGAAGCCGTGAGTCATCTCGTGGCCAATGACCATACCGATAGCGCCGTAGTTGGCAGCGAAGTCGGCCTCAGGATCGAAGAACGGGGGCTGCAGAATGGCAGCAGGGAAATTGATGCTGTTGAATAGTGGGTGATAGAAAGCGTTAACCGTCTGGGGCGAGCAGGGCATCATGGTCTTGTCCACAGGCTGGTGCCAGTATTTGCGGATAGTGGCCTGACGGGCCTCCTGGCTGATGCGGATATAGTTCTCAACGAGGTTCTCGTTCTCACGGATGTCAATGAATTTCTCCATATCCTGCCACTTGTCGGGATAGCCCACGTTGATATACATGGCGTGCAGCTTCTCCAGAGCCTTGGCCTTGGTCGAGTCGCTCATCCAGGTGTTCTCCTTCAGACGGTCCTCGAAGGCCTGCTGCAGGTCCTTCACCAGACGAAGGACACGCTGCTTGCTCGACTCAGGGAAAAACTCCTTCACGTAGAGCTTACCGATGGTCTCGCCCAGGTTGCCGCTGATGGTTCTGACAGCACGCTTCCAACGGGGCTGCTGCTCCTGCACACCGCTGATGACCTTCGAGGCCTCGAACTCACGGTCAGAGAAAGCGTCGCTGAGATATCCGCTGAAGGCATTGATGACGTGCAGTTCCATGTAGGCCTTCAGGTCTTCCAGACTGGTCTCGGCAAGCACCTTCTCCACCTCGTGCAGTGCTTCCAGCTGACCCACGTTCACCACGTCGATGTCCTTCGGCAGACCGAGAGCATCGCGATAGGCCACCCAGTCGATACCCTTGAAATCGTTGAGCAACTGCTCCCAAGGCATCGGATGGTTCGTGGCCATCGGGTCGCGCTGTGCCACCTGGTCAAGCGTCTTCATGCCAATGCGGTACTCAACGGCCCACTCAGCCTCCATCATCTTCTCAGCCTCAGCATCGCCGTAACCCACCATCTTCAGGAAGTCCTTGTTCAGGCTCTTGACGGCAGCGACAGTAGCCTGCTGCTGCTCGTTGGGCTGGTCGTAATACTCCTTGGGCAGCGAAGCACCGCCATGACCGGCAGCCATCATATACTCCGATGAGTTGAAGGGGTTCAGACTCAGGCCCAGTCCGAAGGGAGCGGTGTTGAAGCCCTTGGCGTCGAAGGCAAACATCAGCTTCAGGGCCTCCTCGCGGGTCTTCAGCGCACGCACCTGCTTCAGGTAGGGCAGAATCGGCTCGTAGCCCATCTTGTTGCGGCCCACGCTATCCATATATAAGCGGTAGAGCGCACCTATCTTCTGTCCGTCTGAGCCCTGCGCCAGGTCTTTCTTCTCGGCATACATCATAATGAGCTTGTTGATGCGGTCGTTGTTCAGCTCGCTCAGGTCTGTGAACGCACCGTTCTGAGGATGGACCTTGTCCAGCGGGTTTGCCTTCAGCCATCCGCCTACGGCGTACTGCCAGAAGTCGTCACCAGGTTTCACACTCGTGTCCATGTCCTGCTTGAAATTCTGTGCCGAGACTGTCAGGCTCACAAAGGCCAGTGCTACGGCGAAAAACATTTTCTTAATCATAGTCATAATATGTTTGTTGATAACTGTTTTTATTCATTAGACGCAGAGCGTAGCCGGAAAACTACAGACTTTGCCCGTTTTTTTGCTATAACGGTTAAAACTCTATTCTATACGCGATATTCGGGAATGTCAGCGAAGTGAACTTATCCTCTATCTCGTGGGTCTTCAGATTGAACGTCTGACCTTGGAAGGTCTTCATCTGCAGGTACTCCAAAATGATGTGCTGCGAGGTGTGCTTCTTGTTGATGGTGTACTTCACCGAGAAGGCGTAGCCCACGTTCATGCCCTTCTGCTCTGTGAAGGGGTTGGCGCCTTCATCCTCTGGAATCGACTTGTCCGGACGTTTCATGATGTCATCGAAGGTGATGCCTTCAGGAATGGGGGTATAGCGGTCGCCACCCATTAGCGTGAGACGACCGTTGACGCCAAAGATATTCTTGTGGGCCCTGCCGACAATCCACTCCTTACCGCCTAAGATATTGGCGATGTAACGACGGTCGTTACGCGAGTCACGCCAGACACCCTGTGCATCACGATACTCCGACTTGAACAGCGTGGCAGTCAGCATGCCGTAGAGACCGTCTTTCAGGTAGCGCTCCAGCGTGAGGTCGATACCATAGTTGCGTCCGGCACCCTCGTTCACGAGCACACGGTCCTGGAAGAACTTGCGATGATTCAACACGGAATAGGTGGTGCCCTGCTCCACAGGCACATCGAAGAGCCACTGCCAGTAGGGCTCAATCTTCAGCATGGCGTTCTCGCCCAGACGCTGGGCAAACGAGGCGCTGATGTGGTGTGAACGGGTGAGGCCCAGGTCTTTGTTGGCCATTGACCATTGACCATTGACCATTGGCTGCGCATCGGAAGGACGGTCAATGACAAAGTACGTGTCTGTCGTCTCCTTACGGCTGTTTAGGGCGTAAGCCAGCGAGATGGTGCTCGACGGCGATGTCTTGTACTGCACGCTGAGACGGGGCTCCACGAGCCACTGGTTGTTGAGGTTGAACCACATCACGTTGACGCCGGCCACCGTTGAGAGACGGTTGCTCAGTGCCAGCTTGTGACTGCTGTAGAGACGTGTCAGACCTGTGTTACCCTCTGAGTCATAGACGCGATACAGCGGACCGCCTGTCTCGCGGATATAGTCGAGCCAGGTGTGGAAGTCCAGGTGCTGGTGCTCGAAGCCGTTCTGCATGGTGTAGCGCGACGAGAACTTGTGCTGGTGCTGGGCGTTGATGATGACGTTCCACTGCGAGTTACGTCCACGCATGTCGGGCATCTGTGTCATCTGCTCGTCGTAGTCGTTCACGCCCAGTTTCCTGTAGGAACCTGTGAAGGCGATGCTGGAGTGCAGCGTACCGCCTGTCTTGAAACGATAGGTGTGGTTGAGGCCCATGCCACAGCTGCGCTGGCGCGACCAGGAGTCGTTAGAGTCCCACAGCGTTTCCCACTCCGACACGTCGGGCACCTTGTTCTCGTAGTTATCCACAAGACCAGTAAACCACACGGCAAAGGTACCGGCGGTCGTTGTGGGCATATTGATTTTGAAGCTTAGATCCTGATAGTCGAGTGTCTCGTTCTCCATGTTGATGGCATGCAGCTTCTTGGCTATCTCCAGAAAACTGTAGCGGTAGTTCACGAGATACGAGGCTTTGGTGTTCTTGCCCAACGGGCCTTCGGAGGCAAAGTCAACACCCAGCGTGCCTACCTGAACAGCATGCTCATACTTGGTGTTGTTACCTGTGCGCATCTTCATGTCGAAGGCGCCTGAGAGGGCATTACCATACTCTGCCGGCATGGCGCCTGTCAGGAAGTCGCTGTTGGCCAGCACCGTGCCATTGAGTGACGTGAAGACACCGCCACCGGCCTCTGTAATCTCTGCAAAGTGGTTGGGGTTGGGCACCTCGACACCTTCCACGCGCCACAGCAGCATCTGGGGGGAGTTGCCGTGAATGGAGATACCGTTGGTGGCACCGCCTGTAGCCACACCGGCAAACATCGAGGCTGTGCGGGCTGGGTCGGCCATACCACCGGCATAGCGGGTAGCCTCCTCAACACTGAACATACGGGCACCTACCTGGGCCATCTCGTTCAGTGGCATCTGCTTGTTCACACGAGGCTTGATGACCACCTCGCCCAGTTCGGACACGTTCTCTTGCATACGCAGGTTCAGTACCAGCTCCTTACCGGAGGAGACCAGCTGCTCCTTCAGCAGCACGGGCTCATAGCCTATGTAGGTGGCACGGACGGAGTGGCGTCCTACGGGTACATTATTAATAACGAAGTTTCCGTCTGCATCTGACACGGTAGCCAGTGTCGTGCCATTCTCCACTGTAATTGTGACGCCTATCATCGGCTCACCCGATGCTACGTCTGTGACCTGTCCTCTGACGGTCTGTCCTTGTGCCTGCGCCTCCATGGCCCACATTGTGGCAACCAGCAGGGCAGTCATCCAAAATACAATTCTTTTCATCTCTTTTCCTTAACGTAATTAATTTAGTTTCTTTGACGCTGCAAAGGTATGATGAAGAAAAAACAACTCAGTTGCAAACTTCCACATGGTACCGGATTGACAGCTAAAAAACGTCTCGTTTACATGTACTAAAACTCGTTTTGTTACTATTTCTTTTCTCGTTTGTTTGACGTTGCAAAGTTAGAAATGGTTGCAGTTCTGTCCAAATTTCTGGGATAATTGACCTGCTTTTGTGATGAGTGGCATGGATTTTGTGCCATTCTTACGATGAATGGAGCGATTGTGTAGACAGATACGACATAAAGTCTGAATAAATGCATGAAGACTGGCGTGAACTATATTATTCTTAAACGATGATATAGTATGTTATTACCTAAACTATATACATAGAGATATTATAGATGGGAATAGTCAAATCTTATGGGATTGTATAAATAAAATTTTGAATCAATGAAGGTAATAATTAACACCATTGCATTTATAACATTTCTAATGCAATCAATAGCTTTTACTTTTGGAGTGCTTAATCAGAAAAAGCCTACATGTACAGAGGAGATGTTGTACAATTATTTTATTTTTACAGCACTTCTTTGCTCACTATTAACTATTGTCATTTTTATAGTCCAATATAACTTCAAAAATAAAATACTAGAAATTAAATGGCTAAATTGTCTCCTGTTAATAATAACCATATTAGGAATATATGTAAATCTGTATCAGATATTTGAGCGTGCAGACTTTATAATAATATCGTTCATAATGTTACTGTTTGATATCTATGTAATACGTAATATAATAAATCTGTTTTTGAATCATAAGCAACAATAGTCAGGTTCATGAGGCGACTACCCTAGCGGGAATCAATGGGGACAGGTCGTTTGAAGTGAAATCCATTTCATGGTTTCATTCAAAAGTATCTGTCCCCGTGATTGGTTTTTCTCTCCTCGCACGTCAGTCACCGACTCTTTCTACGATGAAGTCGCAGGCGGAGAACCAGCCGCCAGGATATTCGGGGGTGGGACGGGTGGTGACGCCATAGGTCAGCTCACAATTGTCATAGACGGTGACGTCGTTGAGCCAGATGCGGTTCCAGCCGTAGCCCTGACCGCCATTGGCCGTGGCCTTGTTGATGTCCAGCGCATAGACTGTTTCTTTGTTGCCGGCACGCTGCTCGAAGCGGCTGAGGGCCGAGAACCAGACGTTGCCGCCCGTATTGCCCATGGCGGGAATCTCCTTGGTGGTGAGGTCACCGCGGTCGGTGTTGCCCGTCTTG
>Ga0247611_10003545_pt1 | contig 22933 bp, 19 predicted proteins | sample 177DNAGHGhighgp2_FD_192422 | JGI IMG/M metagenome (GOLD analysis project Ga0247611, IMG submission 192422) | Sheep rumen microbial communities from Palmerston North, Manawatu-Wanganui, New Zealand - 1770 DNA GHGhigh gp2 | ecosystem: Host-associated > Mammals > Digestive system > Stomach > Rumen... | reverse complement strand
ATTTTTCAGACCTTCGGGGCACTGGGCTTGCCCATGTGCCACATTTTTACAGTATCGGGAAGCTCACTACCCGTTCCGATTTTCATCGGACGGTGAATTGACCACATCAATCTGCAAGCAGGGGTCACGAAATCTGGCATGAAGTAGTTCTCACACATGGTCGGCCATGAATGGCAGCAATAAACCTCTGGCTATTTTATCCAGTCAGTCTAATCGGCTTGCCGATGCCACTTTTTCAAAGTCATGGGAAGCCTAATACCCCTGCCTTCATTCGAGGCTTGGGAGACTGACCAGATAAAATTGCAAGCAATGAGGTTTGTAGTGACTTTGAAAACTCTTCGAGCGACTGTCATCCTAAGGAATGAAATCTGACGGCATGATGCCATAACAACGACTATTCTTTACTTCAATCGAGCTTGCTCCGCGCAGCAGAAGGTGTCCTTCCAAATCGTGTTAATAACAGTTAACGCTAATTAGGCTTAGCGTTTTTTCAAAACACTGTTAGATGCAAGCGTCCCCAAGCGTTAAAAATCGCAGCAGTTTCGTGAGGTTCCAAAATTCCTTTTCCGACACGCCGGAGCTCGCTCCGTTAGCCATTCAACGGTAAGGAGGGGCAGCCTAATACCCCATCCTCGCTTTGCTTGATGTGAGTCTGCCACTCCACGACAAGTCTTCAATGCCAGTTCTTTTGCAAATCCAAGGAAAAGGACAGCCATTACTTTGTCAAATAAGTCCTCTGTGTTCCATCATGAAATCAAGAAGAAGATTGTGCTGAATCGTTGTTTGGCAAGTTTGAATGGTTAACGAACATCTCAACTATTGCACAGCAAACATCAATGGTCAAGGTTCGCATTTTTGCGCAGCAATCATCCCATCGAATGTACTTATGCAGAGAAAATATAAATAGCGCTATTAGTTCTCCTTTCTCCTTTCCTTTAACTCATCCATATATCCAGCAGTTATTATACCAGATGGTAGTGCTATAATTGCTATACCTACCATTGATGATATAATACTAATCACTCTGCCAATATCAGATATAGGATAAATATCACCATATCCTACTGTAGTTAGAGTACATGCTGCCCAATAAAATGCATCGAAAAAATTATTGAAAAGGTATTCCCCTGTTTCGGGATTAATATCTTCTTCTGCGTTGAACATTATCATTGCAGTCACAAAAATATAAAAGAGTGCCAAAGACAACACTGTAAGCAAAATTGCTCGTTGCTTTTTAATGACAGAAAGAATTATCTCTAATGGTTCAAAGTAGCGAACCACCTTTATAACTCGTAGTATCTTCAATAAACGGGAAACCCTTGCAACCTTAAATATGGGGGTCAACAAGTTAATGGTTGGCAAAATTGATAACATATCAATTATAGCCATAGGTGTAAATGGATATATAAGAAAACTCGCATACCCCCTGTTTTTACGAAGGTCACAAGTAACCCATCTCAAGATATAGTCAACAATAAAGCAGCCCCCCGAGATTAAATCAAAATACCAAAACAATTTATTTTGGGTACGGAACATCAATGGTAGTATTCCTATGGTTATAGCAACCAGCATTACATAATCATATAAGCGAGAGTATTGATTATCTTGCCTTGGTTCTACGATGTTATTTATATATGCCCTTATACTCATACTATTCCAATTTCGGTACAAAATTACCTAAAATCATCGCAAATAAACATTATATGCTCAAAAAATAATAAATCAGTAAGCATATTTAACGATAAATGAGAAAAAAAGTGTAACTTTGCGCTTTGTATGAAGGACTTTAGAGTATCTTTCCTAGTTATTCTCTTCTTGGGAATCGTTGCCGCATTCAACACAAGTGGGCTTCAATCCAAAGACCATGTTGACGTTCCCAAGAAGGTAGGATTCTATGATGTAGAAAAAACGTCAAATGATAATGCTTATGGGTTTAAGAATAAGAAGGAATCTGATATTGATATACCTTTACCATTAAAGGATATAACGGAGCAAATACTATATCGAAAGCATTACACCATATCTTATAATAAAGACACTCGCCTGCCGAACTGGGTGGCATGGCATCTTCTACCTAATCACACAACAGGGGAAGTCAAGCGACCTGGAAATGCCTGGCATGAAGATCTTGATGTTCCTGCCCCTCGTGCAACTGTAGCAGATTATAAAGGAAGTGGATGGACGCGTGGGCATATGTGCCCTGCAGGTGATAACAAGTGGGACAGTGAAGCTATGTATAATACATTTTTGTTCTCAAATTGCTGCCCACAGAATGCAAATCTAAATAGTGGGACATGGAACCAGATTGAAATTTCCACAAGACGATGGGCAGAGAGATGGGGAGATTTGTATATCGTCTGCGGCCCTATATTGTTTAGACAAGAACATGAGACTATTGGTGAAAATAAAGTTGTTGTACCAGAGGCGTTCTTTAAGGTTATAGTATGCCTAAACAATAGGCATCCCAAAGGCATTGGATTTATTTGCAGAAACACAGATGGCAACCGTAAAAAAGATTTGTATGTCAATAGTGTGAAACAAGTGGAACGAATTACAGGTATAACATTCTTTCCGCATCTACCAAAAGAATTGGCAGATGCAGTGAAAAATAAAGCAGATATAAACGATTGGGAGTAATCAATCGTTGTCAATTTCTGAAAGTACGTTCTTATATCGTTTATTAGCAACGACTACAGAAGAACGGTTAGATTTGGCTTCCTTTACAGCTTGTTTTAAATCGTCTGTACCATCAAGAATCTTGATAATCTTCTCGGCTTCACTTACCGACAAGACAATGAGATCTGGATTATGAGACAACATGTCAGATACTTTTATCGCATCTTTAATACGCTGTCTGAAATCGGATTCAGATATAAGTTCAATGGAAGATTTCGTATAGTCTATCACGTTGGGATGGCTAAAGAAATTCTGCAAAGGGTATAGAGAAGAGAATGAAAGTGCAGAGAAAGAGTTCCTATTAAACTCAACCCAGTAATAAGCAGAAAAACCTGTCACTACGGATAGACGCACTATCGATACGTTTACTGATAAGTTAAACAAGTGCCCAGCAAGATAATATGACAAGCCCAGTAGAGTGTTTGCCGTATCAGCATCAAGTTCTCTTTTCAACTTGTCTTTGACACTGATTTTACCAGAAGTTAGTGGTACCGCTTTTTTGTCTGGGATGGTAATCAAAGACGGTAAGGATGCTGTCGCATCAATAATGCCATCGACTTTATTATAATCGACATCTAATGTAACGTCAAACGGAATTTGGAAGTTTAGCTTGGAGTTAGCTTCAAACAATTGTTGGTTTACATAGGCATCATCACCATATAATTCGTCCTCAATTGTCTTCTTACACTCATTATATTCTTTCAGGAACTCTGCATTTGCCTGAGCTTCTATGCATGACTGTATTGTTTCGTGGTACCGCTTAAGTTCCTCCCAGTTAGATATCCGCTCATTGTATTCCTCCTCCAAAGTGTCAGAAACAAATTCACTTTTCTTGGACGAATTGCTACTCCATACAGAAAAGAATTTGTGGTTTGCTTCTTCTTGTAAATCCGACTCTACTTCAGTTTTGCGCGGCATAGGAAGAGAGAATTTTTCTCTTTCGTACTGCTTTAGAGTCAATTTGTTAAGTTGGCTTTCGACTGATGCCCGACGTTTTAGACGTGGAGTTTTCCTTGACAAACGTGTATATACATCATCGCATCCTTCCATGGCTCGCAACATCTCGTTAGAAACCTTAACAATGGCATCTTTATACAACGGGCTTCGTTTAGCAGCTGCATCATGTATAGAATACGCGTATGAGCCGTCAATCGTCATGCTGTACTCACCATCTTTGGACAGAACTACTTCTGCCTTATGTGAGCCATAACTGCGAGTGTTAAAGTTAAACGACTGTCGAATGACCATCGGCACTCCGAAATTACCTTTATTGATCTTTATCTTCATAGGGTACTCTTTTTTATGATATGCAAAATTACTGTAAAATTTGCGTAAAACTTTAATTGATAGAGTGAATTTATGTTTTCTTATGACATTTTATCTGACACCTACCACATTCTATCTAAATGCGTTTGAATAGTGTTTCCGGAAATCCAGTTCGCATTTGGTTTCTTGATGAATAACCGATATGGGAGTATTATTACAAAATATACTACTGTTAATATGATGTTGATGACTACCATATTAATGAACCTAATGATTTGTTTTATCTTATTCATGCGAGTCAGAATAATGAGTATATGAAAGGAGCAACAGCCGTGTCGGCAAATAGAACTAACAGCCCCACAATTAGTAGTACGGTTAGAATTGGAACGAGCCACCATTTCTTGGTCTCAATAATGAACGATATGATTTCTCTAAGAAATTTCATTGCTTACGTATGATAAAGTTGTTAATGACTAGTATATCTATCCCAGATTCAGTAAATGTTCTAATGGCATCTGAAGGTGAGCATACTATTGGCTCTCCCATCACATTGAAGCTGGTATTAAGAAGAAGCGGACACCCTGTAAGTTCATAAAAGGCGTATAGCAACTCGTAGAACTTTTCGTTTTGTACAGATGATACTGTTTGGATTCGGGATGTATTATCCACATGAGTTATAGCTGGGTATTCTTGTTGGTTACGTTTAAGCTTAAATGTTGTAGACATGTAGGGCGATTCGACATCGCACTCAAAGATGTCATTAGCATGTTCTGCTAAAACTGCAGGGGCAAATGGCCTAAAGGATTCTCTGAATTTAATTATAGTATTCACCTTATCTTTCATATGTGTTTGTCGTGGGTCTGCCAAAATGCTTCTGTTTCCCAATGCCCGTGGGCCAAATTCCATCCTGTCTTGGAACCAACCTATTATGAGCGAATTAGCCAATTCTTGTGCAACGATGTGGCATAGTTCCTTATACTCTGCAATATATTCATACTGAAGATTGGTTGCAACTAATGTATTTCTGACTTCGTCATCGGAATAAGAGGGCCCCCAATAAGGAACTCTGTTTGATGCCTTTCTGTCTTTACTGCCGCTTGCGATAATAGCACAGCCGATAGCTGCTCCATCATCGCCAGGAGCATAAGGAACATAAACGCTGCCCGGTTTTGACGAAAGATATAATTTTCCAATGGCTGCACAGTTAAGCGCACAACCTCCAACGACACATAGGTTCTCTTCGCCTGTAATGTCTTTGGCATATCTGGCCATCTTCAGCATTATCTCTTCAGTAACATCCTGTATGGCCAAAGCAATGTTGGCGTGGGTAAATGTCAGAGGTTCGTTGGGTTTCCTCTTTGGGATACCAAACAGACGCTGCCATCGATTATCTTTGACCATCCTGTCAGCATACATGAATGCGAAGTTCTGCTCCTTTAATTCAATATTCCCGCCATCATGTATGGTTACAATATCATTTACGATAGTCTCCTTGAAGGATTTATACTCTTCGGATTTTTTGTCCCCATAAGGAGCCAGCCCCATTACCTTGTATTCATCTGAGTTAACCTTAAACCCAAGATAGTAAGTAAATGCTGAGTACAAAAGACCTAGAGAATGAGGGAATACTTGGTTCTCCACTATTTCAAAACTGTTTCTCGTTGCCTTGATGATGGATGTGGTTGCATCTTCGCCTACTGCATCAATGACAAGTATAGCGCAGCTTTCATATGGTGAAGTATAATATGACAAAGCGGCATGAGAAAGATGGTGATGACAGAATTCAACAGACGGAGAAAAACCAAACGCGTCCTTCAACTCTCGCATAATGGTTGACCGCATATTAAGTTTGTCCTTCAACCATGTTGGCATTGCCTTAAGGAAAGTCCTTAATCCTTTTGGCGCATAGTTGATGTGTGATCTGATAATACGTTCAAACTTCAAAAAAGGTTTCTCGTAGAAGACCACTTTGTCAACATCATTGATTGTCATGCCTGCCTGCTCAAGACAATACTTACATGCAAATATGGGGAATCCGCTGTAATGCTTTATTCTATTGAAGCGTTCCTCTTCCGCCGCAGCGATAACTGCACCATCTTTGACTAATGCTGCTGCGCTATCATGGAAATATGCCGAGATACCCAATACTGTCATAATCAGAACTTGAAATAGAAGAAATTAAGACTTGGTGGACGCATGAAAAGTATTGTGAGAACGAACAGCAAGCAAACAGCGCTTACCTCATAGCATATACCTTTGGTAGTCTCAGGAATATCAAATACCAAATGTCGAAGTTTGCGGTTGTCAATCATTGGCACAATTAATATTGCACACAATGTTGATATAATAATACCACTATCTATGGATGCTGATTGTAATAACACATGTCCGAACTGAGCCAATTCCGACATAGAGGGGAATCGGAAAAGTTGCCACAAAAGAAATACAGATACTAAGACGAAAACTTGATAACAGCGTGTAATAATCTTATTCTTGTTAATGTGAGCCAATAAAGCCTTCTCTACGACCACCAAAGCCCCATGCAATAAGCCCCAAATAATAAAAGGTAAAGATGCCCCATGCCATAAACCACTGACAAAGAATGTCACTAGTATGTTTATCTTCGTCCTGAAAGCGGACTTTCTGTTTCCTCCAAGCCCTATGTAAACATAGTCTTTTAGCCATTGTGATACAGTAATGTTCCATCTTCTCCAGAATTCGGTGAATGTTTTGGACGAATAAGGTGCTGCAAAACTGGTAGGTAGATTGATACCACAGATAACAGCGAAAGCAATGGCAAAGTTTGAGTATGCAAAGAAATCGAGATAGAGTTGAACGGAAAAAATAATGATGGACATCCACGCGTTCAATCCTGCAAAGGGACATAAAATTGACTGTGCAAGCATATCAGCAACAACAAATTTGCAAAATGCTGCATGCACGAAGATTTTAAATGATTTATACAGGGCCGTTGATGTGGGAATTGAGGCTTTGTTTAGCTGTGATGAAAAGTCAGCAAATCTTACCAGAGGTCCACACAACATCTTCGGGAAGAAAAAAAGGTAGCAAAGAACATCTAACGAGTTTTGGTTTCGTTTATTTGTCTTTGAACTGTCAACGATGAAGGATATACCACTAAAGGCAAAAACAGAATAACCTATTGGTAGTTTTATGTCAGAATCAGGATAGGCATACTTCATAAGAATATAGCCCATAACAAGTGAGGTTACTGGAAGCGTCAACCTTAACCAATTCTTCAGAGAATTAGATGCAATGATGACAATAGACAAAAACAGAAGTGCGAACACGTACCATCCGACAAACCAAGCATATAACGCAAGGCTTGATGCCAGAATGAGGTATTTGTACGTCCTTCTCATTGTGCTATTTTTAATCTATATATTCCGTTGTTAATACCAAATACACCAGCAAAGAACAATTCGTCATCACCATGTCCAAAGGAAGGGTCCCATTCGTTCCCGATGGTTTTAGTCAACTGTTCAACCTGTTGTGTTTCTATGTTAAACAAGAACAGATCCCAATTTCCGTCCTTATTACCTGCATAAGCTATGTATTTACCTGATGGCGATAATGCGATGTCCCAGATGTCGTATGGCATTTTTAGAAGCATCGTTTTGGTTCCATTCTTTCTACTATAGGATTTAATTGCAAAGTTGCTATCTTCTGTTGCTTTATTAATATAATAGACAAGGCTGTCCCCTTTTGAAAAAATGGGTCGCCAACATTCTATTCCATCACTAAATCTTGCAACTTCCTTATGTTCAATTACATCATACAACTTGATATAAGGTTTGGTATTGCCTTGTCCCCATTGTGGAAATACAATTAGGCTTCCATCGAGGTTAAACATAGGAATAGACGCACTGCATCCAGCATCGTTCAATGTTTCTTGCTTACCATTCGCGATGTCTAACAGAACAACTTCCGTTTGCAACTTATCTTGATTACCGACAGTAAAGAGCAACGCATCTTGTGATTGGCTATATGATGGATGTATCAGTTCTCGGAAATTATTCAGAAGAGTTTCTGTTGTATTGCCATTGATTTGTCTTCTGCAAATAGAGTATTTTCTATTTTGATGAGACTGGTATAGCAGTGAAACAGAATCTGCAAGTAACGTCGGATAGCGTTCATCATAGTTTCCTAAACTCAAGTAATCGTATGCGTGAGAAATGTTCTCGTACTCTGCAACCAACCTTGCTGCAATGAGTTCGTGACCCAGAACATTCAGGTGTTCATCGATAAGAAAGAATGGCAGCGATGAAGTTCTGAAATCGTCATACATATCAATAAGTGTCAATCCTTCTTTTTGAGCGACTTCAGCACACAGGCGATTAGCTGCTTGCAGGTCTACATCACTTTCTTTTAGCTTACAGATTTTAAGGGTCTCTTTGAACATCCGTTGAGAAACCTGCTCCTTAGAGGGGATAAGTATCAAGACAAGCTCTGCACCATTTGCTTCTACCAAACGCTTGAATTCAGATATGCATGTAGAAAAATTATCCTTGTCCTTTTCTTTTTTGTTAGATGTTGGCTTGTAGAGAATGTTCGAATCTATATTATCCTGAAGGTTTAAGAAGAATGGTTCCATCCATCTGCCAAGCGGTGTTTCATCCTGTGGACTCAATTGGTATGACAAATAACTGTAAAGAGATGATTTCTCCGCGATATAATCTTGAAGCGATGCACGATGTTCTTTAATGTCTTTGAAGTCATTGAACACACCTATCTGGAGAAAGACTTTCTTCGGATGTAACTTCTGTCCTATTTCCTTATAGAAGTTCAATTCTTCACACAATCCGGCACCGCTGATACCTGCATTGATGATTATCTTTTCAGGAAAACTCTTGTAGATGAGTGATGTGAATAGGTATTCGTAGTCAACTTGAGCCCCTTGTGTAAAAGAGTCACCGATAAAAAGCCAATCACATTTTTTGATGCTATCATCAGCATTGGTTTGTTCATCTATTCGAAAGCCCTGACAGTTGGTTCGATAGCGGCTGCTGTATTCATCAGTCCCAAACTTCTGGTCTAAGTATGGCTTATTGAAGTAGAATCTGTTATGCAGTTCGTAGAGATTGGGGATTTCGTTATCAGCACCGAACACTCGAAACAACAGTTCTGCATGGTAGCATATGCTTAGAATGGCCGCGATATTGAAAGCCCAAACTTTTACACGCAATGACTTGATGTTGCTAACTGCAACTCCAATAATCCACACGAACAAGCAAATAGCAACGCCCCATCCAATACTATACAGTAGAATTGAAAGGGTTATTGGATTCCATAGTAGAACAAGTATTGGTAATGTATGTTTGGGCATATATTAATTTTGTTGAGACAATTCTACAGTAATAGTTCTATTATCAGATTGATATTGCTTTACGGGGTTATTAATCACATCGGTATATATCTCGTATATTGCTGTTAATGCAAGTTTACATCCACCAATTGTAAAGTCAGGCTGTCTTATGCTATTGACCATTTTAGAATAATCGTCAACCATATATGTTGATGTGATAATATCGACTACTTTTTGCAATTCCCAAAAGGCCTTCTCGTATTCAGAGAACTGGATAAGTGTGTCAAAACAATTTAATGAATGAATAATGAAATCTTTTGTTGTTTCATTTTTCTCATGATTACTGACAAAGAATGAAAAATTATAGCACAAGGACATTGCCTGTTTTTGACCCTTCGTGCACTCTTCTATTGCAGGGCCAGCAACACCATTAAAACCTCTCAATCGAGTCAAAAAATTGAATATCGAGTCATCGGTAATAATATCACTATAAGTAATCGGTTTAGTCAAAAATAAACCTTGCAATGACTTTGCCCTACTTAAAGCCACGTATAGCTGACCAGGAGCAAAGATATGACTATTCAAATCAATGATAACCTTTTCATAGGTTTGGCCTTGTGCTTTATGGATGGTAAAAGCATAAGCAAGCTTTATGGGAAATTGTTTTGTCTTTTGAATGAATGGGGATTTTCTAACAATGTGATGTTTCACAGGGTCATATTCCATTTCGTACCTATATTCATTCATTTGCTGAAATTTATAACGATCTCGTGGATTAGGACATTGAATCTGATTGCCATTATCAAGTCTAATAGTGAAATATTCACCATTAAAGTTTTCTATAACCCCGAAGTCACCATTAACATAACCCCAATATTTGCTACTTTTACATAAAACAACACGAGCCCCGACCTTGAAAGTAAATTGCGCATCATATGCAGAGGGAACAATTATCTCACAAATATCTTCATTACTAGGCAATTGACTATGTTTTATTGTTACGTTTCCAGATCCATCGCGCTTCTGAATTGTGTATTCGGCATCTATGGTTGTTGACACACCGGGTAATTCCGAAAGTTTATCAGTGTTAACTTGTCGTACTTCCTCATTTGAGGAAGCAACATATATTGCATCAGATGGGAGGCGGTCTGTGACACGACTATTTAGAGAGTCCATTATTTCCACTTTCTTCTGAGGACTCATAGGTTGCCTAAAAGCATCCAAGATGGAAACGAAAGAAGGGTCGTTCGCTTGGCGATATGATTTCGTTAGTTCAAAAAGTTTGATGCTCTGCAAGTTGTTCTGGATTACATGACTATTAAAGAAATAGATTCCCCCATACTCTTTCTTTAGATACTCAAACACGGCATCATCACTAACTATAGGGGGTAGTTGAAACATGTCACCAACAAGAACAAGAGGTATACCACCAAATGGTTTGTCGTTTCCTAAGGCTTTTTGGCAAATTTGGTGCATCATTTCAAACAAATCGGAACGTACCATTGAGATTTCATCTATAACAAGTAATCTTATGGTTTTTAGCCTAAGCCTAAGACCTGCAACTTTTAAGTCAGAAAGATTATTGGGATTTTGGTATCCCTCATCCAAATCGTCAAAAGCGCCGTAAAAGAAAGAATGCAATGTTCTTGCCCCATTATACAATGAAGCTGCAAGATTGGTAGGAGCCAGCACTTGACAGCCACTCATTCCAGAAACAAGTTTCTTTATTAGGTAGGTCTTACCACATCCTGCTTTTCCGTGAACAAAAGTAATTCCCGTTGCTGTTGAACGTAAAAAGTTCAGTACTTCCTCTTGGGTCGCTGCTTTTACACTTGTAATATTCATTTTCAACTTTAGTTGGATATGACATTTATAACATTAAGCACAAACGAGCAATCAAACCCTTGGAATACAAGGCGTTTGACGTTGTTCCCATCACGCTGGACTTCCATTCCGTCTGAATAGGGATTGATGCCAATTATTTTGCTATAAGGAACCTTGATACTACGAGTTAGCCCCATGAAAATTATATTCTTATTGGTGACGTATAAACTGCCAAGCCCCATATTCTCCATATAACTCGTTTCTACAGGATGCCCCCTGAATCCACCTGTGCGGTATCTTACACCCTTCATAATTCGAAAGCTGAAACCGCCTGTATGCCCTACATATTCCCTTTTGATTTTTTCCTGATACATTGTGACATTGTTGTAGCACCACAGTGCATCTTCATCTTTAGCAAGGATAATTGGGGCGTTGATAACATATCGTGGATGACGACCAGCTTGAATGTCACTCAAAATAGACGATTGTCCGAGTTCTTCAATTTGTGTGCCTTGCAGCGAAGCAGGAAGATTGATTAGTGAAAGCCCAAGTGTGGATACATATTCGTCAACCTTATGTTGCTCTGCAGATGTCAAATAACCATCCTTAAGGAAGTTTTTCCCTGCCTGCCCCAACATTTCGCAATAAGCATCCTGCTCTTGTTGACGAGAAATGGGAAGCGTGTTCATAACCTGTTGTGAGATTTGTATAGCGCGTTGAAGGGTTTTCTGGTTTGTGAAGTATTCTGCCATAAAACCACGCAGCATCTTCTGACAGAGTCTGTCAAGAGCACCAGAAGAGTTTATGCCTTGGTATGAAACTCCAACATTGTCAAGAAATTCTTTCACTCTTGCCAATTGCGTAGAATGGAAAGGCCAGTGAATGGTGTTTGTCCATTCATCTATACATTTTCCCGACGAACAGCTTATATCTTCAGAAGATACAAAGAAAGTTTGAGAGACGTTAGCGACAACTTTTTTAAACTCACCTATCTGAGTAGTATTCCTAAAATAAGAACGCATAGCTCCTTCCAGGATAGTTATACCCTGGTTGTGTTTCTCTTCACATTCCTTATGGGAGTGGGAGAACATTCCTGCACTCTTACCACAATATTTGCATGTTGCCATAGGCTATGTTATATTGGTGACAATCCTTTAAATATATGCTTTGATGTCCCGAACAGGCCACAACATTTATCTTTGACCGTGCACTTAGTACAGATGTCAAGATAACGGGTCTTCCAATCAGAAATGCTCTGTGCTGCGAACCGATGATATTCTGTCGGTAGCAAACAAAGAGGAATATTGTATATAGCGACTGGTATATCCCAATCATCCAGTTCTTTAACAGCCTTACATAATTGACTGACGTAGTCAACAGGTTCTATCCAGATTGTACCTGCATTCTTTGTTGCCCATCCAGTATCTTCCATGCCCATATAAGCAACCCAAGATACAAAATACAAGTTTTTGAAAATAAATTCTGCCAGTTGAGATAGTCGATAATAATTTAGTTTATTGACAACCACTCTCAATTCAATGGGGATGCCTTCGTCCGCAAGGTTGTATAAACCAAGCATCGTTTCGTTGAAAGCGCCTTTAGCACCTGCTATTATGTCGTGATCACGGAAATAATCTGAATGTAAAGGTACACCAACAAAGACCTTGTCGCCACCTGCAACTTTCAGTTGATGGGTGAAATCGTTATTGATAAATGTACGACCGTTACTGAGTATATGAATTTCTGTAGAAGGCAATTCATTCCGAACAAGAGAGATGAGATCAATGAAGCGGTTTCCAGCTAGGGTTGGTTCACCACCTGTAATACATACGACCTTCGTTTCCTTTGGTGCAGATTTGATGAGTTTGACATTCTGATTATAAAAGTAATTGAAATCTTCACCTTTTTGAGGCGGCTGACAACACATGATGCAATGGTTGTTACATTGGTTTGTAACAAACAACACATTGCTGTTGGAGTCTATTTCAAATTTCTCTTTCATTTTACCCATCTTCTAAAAATTGGTAACACTTCACAACCTCGTTCAACAATCAGAGAAAGGAGATGTTCGATAATCGCCTTGTTCTTTTCACATACCATTGATGTAGGTCTGAAGCCGTACATGTCTCCCTGTGTAGAATGATGACGTACAGGGTCTGCTCCGCAATAAGTTTTAATTGGGCATGAAGAACATCCAGCCAAGACTTCATTTGCCCAAACCTTACCCATCTTCCTTGCAACTGAACCACAGAACACATCCCCATATCTGTCAGTCACTTTACCCAAGCGAAAACTGAAGTCACGTACTTCTGCCAGCATTCTTGATTCATCAGAAGCATACACGTAACCATCATAGTTGTAAACTATCACAGAATTTATGGTTCCTGCAGGAGACTGAAGATCTACAAAACCTGTAGTGTATGGAGTAAGCATCTTTCTCAGTATGATAGAAGCGTATTCCTCACGAAAGAATAATCCCTGCATATTCAACTCTATGATATAATCAAGAGCTGTCTTGTAGAACTCAACAAATCTTTGGTTATAATTCTTCCAATCATCATTTTGGGCAGCAAGTCCATAAGGATTGAGAGCACGCAGAAAAATACCATTAAAACCGTCTTTGACATACTCGTCAACGATTTCTTTGGGATAGTCAAGAGCCAGTTCCGATGTGGTCATCAGCGCAGAAATGGCATCATTACCCAAGACATGACGAGCCTTATTGATTCCAGCGATGGTCTTCTCGTAACTATCTTCTCGTCCACGGTTTTTGTTGTGAATATACGATGGACCATCAAGCGATGTAGAAATCAGGATGCTATGCTGTTTGCAGAGTTCCAAAAATTCATCAGAAAGAGTCCTGCAATTGGTACATAAGACGTAGATCAACTTGCGATTTTCAACCTTATTGATTTCTTCTGCGGTTTCTATTCCATGCCTAATTAGGTCGATTTCCAAACTTGGTTCACCTCCTTGGAACTCCATAGTTAGGTGGGGGGAAGGTGACTGGAACATCATCTGGACTGAAGCCGTCATGTCTTCTATAGACATTGAACAATGCTTGCTTAGCTCCTCTTGACTTGTGGCCTGACAATAGGTGCAATTCTGGTTGCACCGAAGGGTGAGAACAAAGATGTGCAAAGATGTCTTGTCATCAAGGAATCCTTTCTTTGTCCTTAGCCTTGAAGCATAAATATCCAACAAAGACGGTAACACTTCTTCTGTAATGAAGAAGTTAGCAACCAATGACTTATATAAATCTCCGTCGGAAATTGTATGGTCAACAATTGACCGTGCTGTACCAATTGGAGTGATAATAAAATCCCCCAGTTCGTTTATCAGAACTTCGTGGTTTGAAATTGTGATAAAATTAAATGGTAACAGCTCATAATTTCTCATTCTAATATTTCTTCTTCTGTCAATTCGTCAAATTCGCCAAACGCCTTAGCGTATAAAATGGTTTTTATATCCTTGGTCTCTTTGTCAATCTGTTCGCGTAATTTGTAATCGTTTAATTTCTGAAAGAATTCAAGACGAAACTGCTTTTCGTCTGACACATTATCAATAGTCAATGTTTCTATAGACTCCTGTAGGGTACGTTGTATTGTATATTGGTTTGAAAACCAATATATTACAGTTGATATACAACTATCAGAAAATATGTTTCTATCAATGTTAAGTGTCATTTTTTGAAATTCTTAAGCTTGGTGATGGTCTGCGTATCAGGAATACCTGTAACTTCCAATTGGTTATATGCTTGGAACATCTTTAATGCCATAGCCACTTCACTGTTGAAAACAGCATTGCCAGACTTGTATTCCAACTTTGAGGATTCTGGTGCATAGCCCGCTGCTGTCAGCAGTTTTACAAGCTGAGAAACATCATATCCCGTTGTTCCTTCTGTTATGTCACGGAAACCTAAATCGATAGTTGTTTTACTCTCGTCCCACGTCTGAAGTGCAATAGAAGTTGTATTATCAACCGTACCAGAAGGTGTGAGGCCTGCATCTCGCTGAAAATGCTTAATTGCTGCCGACATATTAGCATCATATAGGGTATAGCCGGATTTCTTTGTTACAGAATTCCGTTTCAAATAGTACTTGGAAACCAGTAATTCAGCCAGTTTGTTAACATCGGCACCATAAATACCGGATTTGATGGTACGATCTCCTAAAGAGTAATCAGCTGCAGTCTTTGTGGGTACAGAATATAGTCCGTTAATACGTGATGAACTCGATGAACTACTTGAACGACTAGACGAACTGCTCGAATAGTGAGAAGTGTGAGAACTTGAATAGTGAGAAGAGTGTGAACTGTGACCGCCACCACCGGAATAGTGTGAACGGTGACTACTATGCGATCGATGCCCATTTACCATAGACATACGCCCAGTTGGACTGATTTTGACCACATTCTTATAAATACGGTGTTTGATTTCGCCAACTTGGTCACTGTCATCATCTTCAGGTTCAAAACTCGGAGGAAATGGGTTCTGTGCTTTAGCATCCGAACTATGCATAAGGGACATAACGGAGCTAAGTAGTATAGACTTCAGTATTTTTTTTGTAATCTTGCTCATTGTTCCTTGTTTTTAATGAATTTCAACCAATAGTCATCTGGAGAGAGTTCCAGAAGCTCTTCCAAAAGTTTCTTTCCATCTTCATTCAACTTACCGTTATTTGCTGACACATTGAGAATCAGGGTATTCCTTCCATTATCCACCTTACTGACTATTTCTGTTTCAACTCCATTGAGCTTTTCTTGAAGACGAGTGCGCTCAGAAGAAGGAATGTCTAATTGCAGTTGTTTTTGTAAGGCATTCTTCGCTTGTAGCAGACTTGGATTGTCTGTTTTGCCTTTCTCAATCAGTTTGTCTGTGACCTCTTCCATTTTTTGGAAAGCATCTTCTTTGTAAGAAGAACTGTTAAAGGCATCGTAGTTTGTATAGGCTTCTGAATATGACACAATTGCTTGGTCATATAAACCAGATGACATGAAAGAGTCGCCTTTTTGTACCGTCTGATTAAAAGCATTGATATCTCCTAATGATGACACATAAGAAGTGCCATACGCTCCACCAAGGAGTAAGGTTGTAGCAACAGCTGCAACCTTAGTATAGGCTTTACGCTTCAGAGAGGAGGTGTCTTTGTAATGTGCCTGTAAGACTTTCTCCTTTTCTTGAATGCACCAATCAGCATCATTTGTTTTTAAAGCGTCACTTAGAAGCTTTATCTTACCTTCTACAAGAGAGAGCTTTGTAAGGGCTGATGCAGGGTAATATGCAGAAGTCTTGGCAGGAATAACCAACAATGTGTCTAATAATCTGCGATACTCTTTCTTCTGGGCACTCAACTCTCCTTTTAAATCAGAAATCGTATTTTTCTTGTTGGTGTGTTTCGTGGAAGATGATATAGTGGTTTTATTTCCAGAAGCATATTTGGGAACAACAGTGGATGTTCCGAGTCCGTATACTATTGATGATAACAAGTATGTAACAATGTCCTGTTGGAATCCATAGTTCTGGCATATTTCCGTTGTGTACGAATTAACTTTCAGATTCCAGTCCTTCTTTACACTCAACAATTTTTCTCCATATCCTGCTTTCAACAATGTCCTGAGAACTGGCTTGGCAGCAGGAAGATCATCAAAAGAAGCGACATCATCAAGAATGTTTGACAATCTAATACTCTTGACAATATCATTTCCATATTGCTGAATGACTCCCTTGATAGATTCGGGCAGTGCCTTATTTTGCTTCGCCATTTTCACATAAGTTTTTAGAAATGCTAAGTGACAATTGTTGCATTAAAGCGTCATGCTTCAGTAAGAGTTTTGTCCGTCCTTCTTTTGCCCTCTCAATATCTTGACGAGCATAGTCTGCTTCGATTTTATCCTTCTCGGAATAGGTCTCCGTTACTTCTACAAGATGAAGCTTTTGCGTAAGTTTCTCTATACGGCTGTCTGTGGCATGGATATTGTCAGTTACCAGATTTATTTGATACTGAATAAAGTCTGAGATATGAACCTGCAGGGCATCTATATTATAGATGAAAGCAATTGACATGTCGTCTTTACTTCCGATTGCGCTTAACTGAGGAAGTTCTTCCTCTATAGACTTGATTGTTGGCTCACGTCCTTCATTGACAAGCATCTTTACTACCTGAATATAGAAGTTCGTTAGATTCTCAATCTCGCCAAAAGAGTCATCTAATCCGTCGGATCCTAAGAATACAGCCATTGGGAAATGGCCATCTCCTTGATAACAATATCTAAACTCATTAATAGCTTCTGAGTCACAAATTGATGTCGTTTTATTTAAGAAGCAGCGATCATCCCAAGGAATAGGCTCCATCCACAACGGCTTCTCTTGGAAGGAAATACATTTACCATCACCTAAATGAAATGCGAACCAATACGTTGGCATCTGAACATACACCATAAGTGTACATCCATAAATCTTTTCCAACTTTATTCCTTGCTTTAAATCTTCCAAATATATCGAATCAACATTTTCTGTTTCCCAGGAACTAATAGGAGTATTGGTAGCATGTTCTACAATCCTATTGTTCCACTGGAATATGATAGATGAAAAAAGTTGTCGGAACGCAATGTCAATTGGCTTTTGTTTCTTGAGAGGCTCTTCAGATAATGCAGTATTCTCTTCTGCGGCGATAGCTTCCTCTGCTGTATATGGCTTACCAACAAATAGACTTTGATCTATGGACGCTACAAATTGGCGGACTGCTTCCAGGGTTACCTCTGCTGCGTATTTCGCTCCGATGTCACTCCTAAAATAGCGGTCGCCACCATGACCATCACAAACAATGGCAATAGACATACCATTATCTGTAACAGCACTATATGAGAAATCTTGACAAGGCTTGTTCGAAGCCTTATGACTTTCTCCTTGGCATGAGAAATTGTAGCACTCTATCATTTATCCCCAATCATCAATATATTGGCTACTGTCAACTGTAGAGGTCGAATCTGATGATTCTGCACCATCAATATTTTGGGTAGCATCTTGAATATCCTTTACGACTTGTTCCTGTTTCGTCGTCTCACCAGCAGTACTGCTCTTACTGCCTATTTGAGAGGATGTAACAGCAACAACCCTAATGATTTGTTTCAGGGCATCTATGTTGTGAACGGTAATAACCGCTTCTGACGAGCCAGTGAAGTCTTTCAAAACATCTTTATCTGCGTCATCGCCAATAGCAATTGCTATTTTAATGGCTGACTTGAACCAATTGTTGGCTTTTAACTTAGCCAAGCCAGTGTTGTAATCGTCGGTTGGGCCGCCATCAGACAGCAGTATGATTGCCGGTGCAAAAGAACCGCTTGCAGACTGCATGAATCCACCCGAACGAGACAGTTTTGATGCTAACTCAGAACAAGCTGCACCTAATGATGTTAACCCGCTTGCTGTCACATCCTGCCAAATGAAATCTTTAGCAAGTTTTGGCTCATCATACAGCCAGTTAACTCCATTGGAAAACTCTAATGCAGCAACTTTGATTTCTGCATCAGGATTGGTTTCTGAAATGTCATTCAGCATTGGCAAAACATTGACAACTGCATCATTTACTGCACCAATTTTGTTTCCTTCCATACTGCCAGAAGTGTCAATCAGGAAGAAAAGTGTCATCGTTCTACGAGGAACACTTACGGTTTCGTCTAAAAGTCCCATATTATTACTATTAAAAAATTGATATTATGCAATTACTTCACCTTTCGCTCCTGTAGCACCTTTGATGCTGGAGCCAAATGATATTTTCAAGCCATTCAAGATAGGCAAGATTTCATTGGGTTTGACAACTTTTACCTTTCCACTAGGAGTATCTACATTCCAACTGGACTGAGTCAGATTCCTAATCACAAGAAGATTTTTGTCTGATGGGAAGAAATCAACCTCTGCATCGGGTATATTGTCATTGTCTATATACAGTTTCGTGCCAGCGGTTAATATTAAATTACGATTATTTAATTTGAGTTGCTTCGATGTATCAATGTCCTTACCGCAGTTGATACATTTATGATTATTACCCTCCATGTCCACAAATGTTTCTTCGTGACAATGGGGGCACATGACCAACTCATCACGTACTCTCGAAATAATCTTCTCCCATTCTTGCTCAATCATACGGGCATTCGGGTTACTCAATTTATCTTCGCTGAACTGCTCGATAAAGGCGTTTCTGAGCAATGACGGGAATAGTGGCCATCTTTTGATGACATTTTGGTGTACACCTCTTACTGGCAAATTGGATTTGTCGGTAGGACTATATATAAAAAGAGCCTCACTGCCATAGAAGCGTTTTTCAAATGCCTCTGTCATACAAGGACATGCAACAACTTTGGCTCCTTCAAAAGGATGATTTGCAAAGAAAAGCATGAATAAGATAACCGAAAGTGAAAAACGGTCGCTGTATTTGTCAGGGATTCCGCCTGCAACTATTTCGGGAGCCATATAGCGTGCCTTCCCCATGATGCCTGACTTTTCTCCTTGTGGCATTACGTTGTCATTATCACAGATAAGGACGTCTCCATCCGTAGGACGAATAAAGAAATTGCCATCATTTAAATCTTGATAGCTATAGCCAAAACGATGTAACATCATAAAACCGTTGCAAATCTTCATTGCAGCAGCAAGCATTGCATTTAACGATTTAAAATTCTTGCGTGCGAGCAAGTAATTTCCAAACTCGAAATAGTCGCTTGGACGGAGCTTCATAATGTAGCCATAACTGCCATTTTCCTGCAAGGTCAAATATTCTGGCCAAATGAATGCGCCTGATGGTGCTCCTTGTCGAATGTTACGTTCCAAGTTTTTATAAAACCTTTCATCTGGTGGGTTGAGATACCATTTTAAGGCCATCTGTTGACCATCCAAATCTACAAGATAAACAATACCTTGCCCACCACGTCCAAGTTCTTTTATAACAGTTGCCTGACTTCCAATAGTCAGATTTACTTTTGCTCCATTTTGTAGTTCCATAGTTCTCTTTGATTTAATATCCACCGCCTTTAAGTTCAATACTTTCTACTGCTTGTATTTCGCCGCTTGCACCGCATGATGGGCAAGTAACAGATCTCTGACCATGATAACATGATATTGTGCCACATCCACTGCAAATATAAAAGTGTTTAGAATGGCAATGAGGGCATCCCTGGAAATTGTCATCTAGGACTATTGAGCCTCTGACTTTCTGTGAATCAAAGTGCTCTCGATGTGCCTTTTCTTTGTCTATTTTGAACGCCCATACAAACTTCAGCATTTGTCCTTGGGGGTCTATTGTTATACCAAAGGGCTTTTTTGTTTCTTCGCACATCGCCAAGACTGCAAAAGCCTCTTTAGTAATTGGTGTTATTGCCATTTCTTTCAACATTTAATAGCTGCTTATTGTTTTCAAATCGAACAAGTTCATTTAAATCAACATTTAGTAGTTCTGCAATCTTCATCAGATTTGCCAAATCAGGTTGGCTGGTGTTTGTACACCATTTTGATATTGTACCCTGGTCTTTTCCCAGTTGTTCTGCCAGCCACTTATTTGTTATTTTTCTTTCGGCTAGGACTACTTTGAGGCGATTGAGGTCTCTATTCTCCATTTGTCTTTTTGTTTTGTTGGGTACAAAGTTAATAAAATTCTCCGACACGATACCCGTAATTCTCAAAAAATTCTTTCAATCCTCAAAAAATTGATGATTATTCAATATTTTGCAATCTCGATTAACTATTTTTGACTTAGAAATGACTGTCTGGGGGCATTTGGCACACTTATATTCTTTGCATATTTATCGTGCTCACCTATATTAATTTGTAATTGTAATCAAAAAGATTGTTTGTGTTGTTGAAAGTGCCACATTGGTTAGTTTATTGGTTAGTTCATCTTATAACTAAACTGAACTTTCGCAAGTGAAAATTCAGTTATATGATTATATCACCTTATAAAACAAGAGTGTTGCATAAATGCTAAACTTACAAGGTAAACTAAAAAATGGCAGCCATCGGAATTTTTGATACCAACTGACTGCCTATACATTTAAACAAATATGTCTGAGACTATGCCTTGAACAGTTCTTCTGATGTGATGTTGTTGTGTATCTCGCTCCAATATCCAGCGTGGGAAATTCCTGACACAGTGACCATAGTAAGGCTTACGGATTTCTTACATCCTGTTTCGGCGACGAAACGCTCCGCCTTATGGTGCAAGCTATCTGCATCGTCTTTAGTCACAGTATATTCGTTATGTGAAAATTTCATCTCACAGATATTCACCATGTTGTCTGCCCTGTCTATGAGCATGTCTATCTGTGCGCCTTTCCTTCCGTCGGCACTTGGTCCCACTCGCCATGCAAAGACGTTGGTCACTACTCCGCTGATGCCAAGTGCCATTTTGATTTGGCGAATATGCTGGAAACACAGACGCTCAAAGGCCAAACCGACCCAGGCAGACCGCAAGCTCGACAGATAATTGTGGCTCCAGAATTGCTCATCGTTGGCAGTGTTGTGCTTCACGAACTTCAGATAGAACAGCGTGTAATTGTCAATCAAACGAAACGTTGCCTGGTTCTTTAGCCCATACGTTGGAATCTTGCGGATAAAGCCGCATTCCTCCAAGTCTTCCAGCATACGACTCGTCCGTCCATTTTCTTCCAGCTCGCATTGCTTCACCAACTCATCGCGTGTCATTCCAGAGCCGTATTTGCCAAGTTCTATTACGATCCTGACATATTTCTCCGGGTTACGGAACAAAGAGTCATAAAGTTCGTTGAATTCATAACGGAGTTTGCCATCTTCTGCAAAAATAAGTTTGTCAACATTCTGCGCTACACTCTGCCCCCGTGTCAAAAGTGACCAATAGAAAGGCACTCCTCCGAACACCATGTAGTATTCCAACAGGTCGTAGTGCGAGGCCTGAATCTTCTTGGCCCTCATATATTGTTCGCACTCATGGAGCGTGAAGGGCATGACAGGCAATCGATATGTCACACGATTGTGCAACCCTCCGTGATTCTTCAGCACCTTGTTGATAATCCACGATGTTGCCGATCCACAGATGATTAGCAGCACATCCTTACGCGCCGATGCAAAATTGTTCCAGAAGTACTCAACGGCAGATACAAAATTGGAGCGCGGCGTGTCCATCCAAGGAATCTCGTCAATAAACACCACTTTCTTCCTTTCTTTACTTTGGCGGATGAGCTGGCGCAGTAAGGAAAACGCCTCCATCCAATCCTCTGGAATCTTCACCTTACTCATTCCTGCATCTGCCAGTGAATCACGGAAAGCGCGAAGCTGCACCCGCATGTTGCCCTTTGCTACTCCAGAATGTTCAAATGTGAAGGTGTAGTTAAAGGTCTCCCGCACTAAGAATGTTTTGCCCACCCTACGGCGGCCATACACCACGGCAAATTCCGAATACTCCGATTCGTATGCCTCATGCAGTTCTCTCTGTTCTTTGCCTCTGCCTATAATCATAATCTATCTGATTTTGTGTGCAAAGGTACAAAATAATTCTTTATAAAGTGTCGAAACTTGTGATTATTTTGTTACTTTCGACATTTTTGACGAGTCTTGTGGTTTGTGGCACCATTATTTGTATTATTCCGGCAACCCCTTATGAATAATACCATTTACCCTGAGTTGCTGATGATAGACGACAACAGAAACTACGTGAGTTCATTGGTGGACAACATTCTGAAACGCGATATCGAGCAGAGATACAAGATTGCCTACAAGGCTGCATTTGAGACCCTTGCCCATCACCTCCTGAACGTATCGCCTGCCATTGTCCTCACTACTGACCTGGCTGATCTGTTCCATTTCAAGTCGGAGCATAC